>Ga0306874_100318_pt1 | contig 16901 bp, 10 predicted proteins | sample AntCluMetagen315_FD_190406 | JGI IMG/M metagenome (GOLD analysis project Ga0306874, IMG submission 190406) | Saline lake microbial communities from Club lake, Antarctica - Metagenome #315 (v2) (version 2) | ecosystem: Environmental > Aquatic > Non-marine Saline and Alkaline > Saline | place...
TAGCACCAACCGAATCTACCCTTTCGACTGAATCGTATACAGGTCCGCGTAATCGCCGTCTTCGGCAAGCAGTTCGCTGTGGGATCCCGATTCGATGATTTCGCCGTTGTCGACCGTATAGATCCGATCAGCGTTCTTCACTGTCGAGAGCCGGTGGGCAATCACGATGATCCCGTACTCTCTGTCCATCGATTCGATTGCTGCCTGGACTTCTTTTTCGAGATTCGAGTCGAGATCGCTCGTCGCCTCGTCCAACACGAGGAAATCAGCGTCCTTGAGCAGAGCTCTTGCCAGCGCCACGCGCTGCCGCTGGCCCCCCGAGAGCCGAACGCCATCGTCGCCCAACTCCGAATCGTAGCCGTTGGGGAGGTCATCGACGAACTCGTCGACTTTGGCGATCTCACAGACCTCTTTGACCTCCTGTCGCGTCGCATCCCGGTTGCCGATTGTCACATTGTTTTCGAGCGTGTCTGTGAAGATGAATGGCTGTTGCCGGACGACAGCGATCCGCTCGCGCCACTGTTCGATATCGTACTCCTCGATGGCCACGCCGTCGGCACGGATCTCGCCTCGGTCGGGCGTGTACATCCGAGCTAACAGGGAGACGATGGTCGACTTGCCTGCACCGGACTGGCCGACAAACGCGACGAACTCATCTTTCTTAACATCGAATGAAAGTCCACGCAGCACCTGTTCGTCATCGTTGTATGCGAAATAGATATCGTTGAACTCGATAGCCGAAATCTGGGACACCGAGCGGTCTCCGCTGTATTCTTCTCGTCTCTCTATCTCATCGAGAAACGCATGTGTTCGGACCGCATGAGAAACGCTGCCTTCGAGTTTGTACAGTTTGCTGTTAAGGAGGCTTATTTTCGGTGCAAGCTGGAACATCGCAATCAGAAAGATCCCGAGTTCGCCAAACGAGAGGCCAGTAAACGTGAATCCAACGTAAATAAGCACGAAAATTGTAACCGCTGCCGAGAGTTCAAAGAAGTTCTTGATGGCGATCTCGTTGCGACTCAGATCGATCTCCGAATCAGCGTACTGTTCGACTGACTCGGAAAACCCACTGAACACTTCCGAACGGAGTCCGAACAGCTTCACATCACGGATTCCCTGTGTGCCTGCCTGAACTGTCTCCTGAACTCGTTCGTTGGCTTCTGCAACCCGCGTTCCCACCGTCACTGCGGGTTCGACAACAAACCTGAGCAGAACTGTAATACCACCGAGTAGTATGATCGCAAGCAGCGTCATCGAGGGTGTGATATAAAACATCACCGCCACATACATCGACACGAGAAAGAGCGTCTCTAACATGGCGATACCCTGTTGAATCACTTTTCCTGAGTATCGTGTCTCCGTTATAATCGCATTGAGAATGTCGTCAGTTCCCTCCTCATCATAGTAGCCGACTTCGACATCGAGTGCGCCATCGAAAGCTTGTGTTCGGAGGTCTCTTTCATACTGTTTTGCAAGCACCGTCCCAAGCCATCGAACGAGAAATGACATTGTATACCGTACCGTCATCACCATTGCAACGCCGACGATCAGATACCCAAGTGAGAATGGGATTCCAAAGTATTGATAGGTCGCAAGGAACGTTTCCATCACGGGCCCGCTCACGTTTGTTGGCTCCGATGATTGTGCTGTCTCGATGATCGGATAGATGAAACTCAGCCCGATCCCTTCGAGTAATGCGACAAATCCACCCAGAATGACGAGGCCGAAAATAAACACAGACCGGTAGGTGGCAACGCGTCTGAGCGCCCGAATCTTTTCTCGGTTCGAGAGCGTCTCGTCGTTTGCAGACATAGTGAGTTACAGGGTATCCAGTAGAGATGTTGATAAGGGTGCTGTTTGCGTACGACCGACCCACACCGCGAATGGTGAAGTCGACGGTAGCTACTTGATATCTGTGTGTGACTGGATAGCTACTGGTAGACTCCTGCAAACCTACCAGTAATCGAATGCTGGAACACGTCAGTGCTCTTGCTATCTGGTCTGTCGCCACAGCTTGAATGACAAATATGTATAATTTATACACCCCATCGAAGCAAACGTTAAGTCCAAACAGACAAACGCCACTGCATGTCAAACAGTCCTGCCACTGATGGCAGTCGACCCTCCTCAGCAGTCGTGTTGGCCGCTGGCGAGGGTATCAGACTCCGTCCACTGACGGCAAACCGGCCCAAACCGATGTTGCCGGCCGGCACGCGACCGATTCTCGAACACGTCCTCAACGCCCTGATCGACGCCGGCGTCGACGATATCCATATCGTCGTTGGCTATCAGGCCAATCGGGTCCGCTCACATTTCGGTCCGACCTACCGTGATGTCCCGATCACATACCACACCCAGAGCAACCAGCTCGGCAGCGGCCATGCCCTGCTTCAGGCCCGAGACGGTCCGAGCGGATCGTTCCTGCTCGTCAACGGCGACCAGATCATCGACCACCGGATCGTTGAGGCAGTCAGCACGGCTCACACCGACGCCGCAACGCTGGCGGTTGTCGAAGGCCCGGAGGCAGTCGACTACGGGGCGGTGCATCTCGATGGAGAGACGGTAACGGAGCTGATCGAACAGCCGGCGAGCGGCGAGTTTCGGCTGTTCAACGCCGGCGTCTATGCGTTCAGCCAGCGGATTTTCGAGACGCTCGAAGCGCTGTCGGTCGAGCGTGGCGAACTCCCGCTGACGGCCGCGATTCAACAGCTGATCGACGACGACCACGCTGTCGGCGGGGTTCGCACCGACTACTTCTGGATGGATGCGACCCATCCGTGGGATCTGCTGTCGCTCTCCCGGGAACTCCTCGCTCGCGGCTGGGTCGACGTCCCAGCCGTCGACAGCGATGTCTTCGTCCACGAGTCGGCACACGTCCATCCAGATGCGACGCTCGTCGGCCCGGTCGTCGTCGACAGCGATGTCGTCATCGAGGCCGGGGCTGTCGTCGGTCCCTACGCTGCCATCGGCGCGAGTGCGACCATTGGCTCGGGATCGGTGCTCCGCGATGTCGTGGTCGACACCGACACCGTCATCGGCCCCAACACGACCGCCGTCGAGTTCGTCGCCGGACAGGGCTGTGAGATGGGGGCTGCACTCACCGCAAGCGGTGGCCCCGCAGACGTCGTCCTCGACGAGCAGGTCTACAGCGACGTCGACCTCGGCGGGGTGATCGCCGACCGCGTCGACGTCGGTGGCGGCGCAACCCTCGAACCGGGGGCCCTGATCGGTCCCGAGGCGACCATCGGGGCTGGTGTCGTCGTCCGCGGTCATATCGATGCTGGTAGCGAGGTGGTCCGCTGATGTGTGGGATCGTCGGCTGCATCGGCCGCGGTGAAGACACCGTCGACGTACTGATGGCGGGGCTGCGAAGCCTCGAATACCGCGGCTACGATTCGGCAGGTATCGCTCTCGGCCCCTCGATGCGTGTCCTCCGTAAATCCGGTGAACTCGATGCACTCGCCGAGGTCGTCGAGGCCAACGAACCCACCGGCAGTTACGGAATCGGCCACACACGCTGGAGTACCCACGGCCCACCGAACGACCGCAATGCCCATCCACACACCGACGAGAACGGTCGGGTCGCGGTGGTCCACAACGGCATCATCGAGAACTACGCCGAGCTGAAGGCCGAACTGCAGGAGGCGGGTGTCACCTTTACCAGCGACACCGACACGGAGGTCGTTCCACATCTCATCGCCCAGGCACTGGCTGCCGGCGACGACCCCGAAACCGCCTTCCACAACACGGTCGACCGACTCGAAGGAAGCTACGCCATCGCGGCGATCATCGACGGCTCCGAGACGATTTTCGCCGCCCGACAGGGGTCACCGCTGGTCATCGGTGTGGGCGACGGCTGTACGTATCTGGCCAGCGACGTGCCAGCCTTCGTCGACCACACCCGCGATGTCGTCTTCCTCGAAGACGGTCACCGCGTGATCGCCAACGAAGACGGATACGTTGTCCTCGACGAGGACCGTGAGGTAGTGGATGTCGACGTCGAAACCGTCTCGTATACGGCCGAGGCGACCGGCAAAAGCGGCTACGACCACTATATGTTCAAGGAGATCCACGAACAGCCGACTGCCCTCCGGCAGTGTTTCTCCGGGCGAAGCGATGCCCTAGAGGGAACAGTCACTCTGGAGGAGATCGACGAGATCCCCCAGCCGAACGCGGTCCAGTTCGTCGCCTGCGGGACCTCCTATCACGCCGCACTGTACGGTGCGGCCGTGCTCCGCGAGATGGGTATTCCCGCCGAGGCGTATCTCGCAAGCGAGTACGCGCTGTCACCGCCACCGCTCAGCCTCGGCACGCTGGTCGTCGGCATCACCCAGAGCGGCGAAACGGCCGACACACTGGCGGCACTCCGGGATGCCAAATCTCGTGGCGTTAGCACCCTCGCACTCACAAACACCGTCAACTCGACGGCCGCCCGCGAGTGTGATCACGCGGTCTACATCCGCGCCGGACCCGAAATCGGGGTGGCGGCGACCAAGACCTTCTCCTCGCAGCTCGTGGGGTGCAATCTGCTCGCCGAAGAGCTGGTCGACGGGCCACGAGACCTCCGCCCCCTCATCGAGTCGCTCCGCAATCTGCCGGACGACGTCCAGTCGATTCTCGACACGTCCGCCGCCGAAGAACTCGTCGAAGAGTACGGCGGTTCGGATGCCTACTTCTTCATCGGACGCGGCACGAACGTGGCGGTCGCCCTCGAAGGCGCACTCAAATGCAAGGAGATCAGCTACGAACACGCCGAGGGGTTCCCGGCCGGTGAGCTCAAACACGGCCCGCTCGCGCTTGTGACTCCGGAGACGCCGGTGTTTGCGGTGGTAACTGGCGACGACGAGCGCGCCCAGAAGACACTCGGCAACATCAAAGAGGCCCAGGCCCGCGGTGCGCCGGTGATCGCGGTCACTGACGGCGAGTCCGACGCCGCCGAAATCGCCGACGAGACGCTCATGATCCCTGATACCGACGAGCGGGCGGCACCGGTGTTGGCTAACGTCCAGCTTCAGTTGTTCTCCTACCATCTCGCCGACGCGCTGGGTCGACCCATCGACAAACCACGAAACCTCGCCAAAAGCGTCACTGTCGAATAGCCAGCCACTACCCCCATTCGACCGACTCCCCGCACTGTTGTCTTATTTTCTCAGACTATTATGTTAATACAGACTACTCAAACATTCAACGAAATTCTTATGTAGAGAGGATACAAACCCCGCAGCAGAGTTACGCGTGAAGATTGCGTTTATCACCCTCAATGCGTACGACATTCTCACCGGCGGTCATGGTGGGACCGCTGGTGGTGCGCAGCTCCAGCAGGTGCTGATCGCTCGTGAGTTCGTCGCAAAGGGACACGATGTCTACTTCGTCGAACACGAGGCCGATCTCAAAACCGAAGCCGAGGTCGACGGGATCACCATCGTCACCAAACCCAAACCGAGCGGAAACTTCGTCAGCCGAGCGTTTCAGGCGTCTTCCGGCACGTTTTCGGTTCTGAAAGAGATCGATCCCGACGTCTGTTACTTTCGCGTTCTCGATTTCGAGATATTCCCGACCGTCCTCTACTGCAAACTGTTCGGGTCGGCGTTCGTCTATGGCTTTTCACACGACAACGAAGTCACGAGGGATCCCAACAGTCTCACGGGACCGATCAAAAGCTCCACACCCTATCTGTATCTGATGCGAGCGGCGCTGTCGGCGGCCGACGCGCTTATCGCCCAAAACGACTTCCAGTACGACAACGCCACCCGGCTGTTCGACGCCGAAACCTATCTGGTTCCGAACGGTTATATCGATCCTGACGTGGAGCCCGACACCGCTCCGCCAGAGACGCCGATGGTGTTGTGGGTGTCGAGATTCCGGTCGTTCAAACGCCCGGAACTCGTCCTCGAGATCGCCAAACAGGTGCCGAACGCCCGGTTCGTGCTTATCGGGAGCAAAAACAACGAGGCGCTGTACGACCGGATCGTCGACGCGGCCGCGGCGATAGACAACGTCGAGGTGGTCGGCTACGTCCCCTACGACGAGATCAACGACTACTTCGAAACGTGTGACGTGTTCCTCAACACGTCGAAAAGCGAGGGGTTCCCGAACACGTTCCTGCAGGCGTGGGCCCACCGGAAACCGGTCGTCAGCCTCGATGTCGACCCCAACGACATCATCGCCACCAACGAGATGGGGTTCTGTGCGGACGACTCAGTTGACGACCTCGTCGAACAGCTACAGGAGATCGTCGACGACGACGCCAGTCGGCGGGCGATGGGTGATGCTGCCTACGAGTATTTCACAGCCAACCACAGTATCGAGTCCGTGGCGACCGAGTACGAACGCGTCTTCGAGACCGTCTCGCAATGAGTCACGACAGCTCCCGCGATGCGGGTCTCCGTGTCTGCCACGTCGTCAACTCGCTTGGCGAAACGACCGGGCCAGCAAACCATGCGCTTGCGCTTCAGGAACACACCTCGGTCGACGCCGGCGTCCTCGACTGGTTCGGTGCGACGGCACTCGACCAGTGGACGGAGCTCACTACCCACTGCGTGAATGCACCCGATACAGCCATCGGCATCGATCCGTCGACGATCAGGGAGGTCATCTCGGTGCTCTCGGCGTACGATGTCGTCCACACCCACCACCCCCACTCCGCGACGTTTTGCAAACTCATCGCCCGGTATCTCGGAATCTCGATCGTCTACTCCTACGGAACGCCCTCGTTCAGATACACACGAAAGGGACGGCTCTTGAACGGGGTGACAAACGCGTTTGCTGACCGGATCACCTGCGTCTCGCCGGCGGTGCGAGATACGTTACAACGGTGGGAGCGGTGGACCGCGACCGATGAGCGAACCGAAATCGTCTACACGGGCGTCAACACCGACGCCACGCGGGCTGCACAGGAGATTCCGTGGCATGTGCGTGATGCCGATGACGTGCCCGACGATGGGCTCTTAGTTGGGCATGCCGGTCGACTCATCGATGTAAAGGCCCAGGATGTCCTCATCAGGGGGGTCGCAGCAGCAAACCGACAGCTGGACGAGGAGGTGTACCTCATCATCGCAGGCGACGGAGAGATGCGGGCGGAACTCGCCCAGCTGGCGGTCGACGAAGGTATCGAGAACAACGTGATTCTCCTGGGGCTGTTGCCCCGCGAGCGGTCCTACAAGCTGATGGGGGATGTGGATCTGTTCACAATGCCCTCAAAGTGGGAGGGGTTTTCGAGTGCGGCGGTCGAGGCGATGTCGGTCGGCACCCCCTGTCTGTTTTCGGACATTCAGGCGTTCCACGAGCCGTTCGAGGGGGTTGCGGCGTTCCATGCTGTCGGGGACCACGAGGGGCTCGCCGACCAGCTCGTGTCGCTGCTGTCGGACCGCGCTGGGCTGGAACAGCTCGGGGAACGTGGTCGACAGCGCGTCGACGAACGGTTCACGATCAAAAATACGGCCGAATCCTACGCACGCCTCTACCACGAGATCGTCTGACTGTCCCGCTGTCGGGGGTTACATGTAGCCGAGATCTTCGAGCTGTTCCCGAACCTCGCTCCCATCGCCGACGGAGGTCGCCTCGCTGCGGGGTGTCGGTGTGTGATCCTGCCCATCGAGTTCAGCTTCGAGTGCCCCACGCACGTCGACGACCGAGGAAATCGATTCAAGGATCTCTGGATCGGTTGCGGCGACCATCGCCTCCTCAGTATGGAGCCCCTCTTGCAGGCCGTGGTCGCTCACCAGCACCAGTTCGTCATCCTCACTGAGGTCGCCGCGAAGCTCGCCGATGAACTCGTTGAGTTCGTCGTAGGCCCGCTCCTGAAGTTCCGGTCGACTGTAGCTGACGTGGCCGATCAGATCGAGCCCGCTCGTATAGCCGAACACAAGTTCGTACTCCTGGCTCCGGAGGGCCCGCCGGGTCCGTGCGATGCGGATCATCGCCATCTCCAGACACTGTTCGTAGAACGCGACGGGATCGGCCGACCGGTGGCCGCCTGTGGCCTCGGCGTCGCGCTCGAAGAGGTCGCCCATATGGCGTCGGAGCTGGTGTTCTCTGTCCTCGGTATCGGGGTCGACGACGTAGTTCGGCACCCCGATGGCTTTCGCCTCGCGGCCGTCGAACACGGTTTCAATATCATTGTCGGCGTAGTAGGTCGCTGGCGTCCGGAAGGCGTCGGCATCCGTATTCGTGAGCAGCCAGCCACCGAGTCGCGTCTGGAGGCCTTCGGGGAGGATGTAGTCTGCGACGGAGCTCGCGGCGGCAATGAGGGGGTTCTCCCACGTGACTCCGTCGTCAAGCACGAGTCCGTGGTCGACCGGCGGCAGTCCAGTAATAATCGTCGGCCACAGCTCGTGTGTGCTCGGTTCACCGCTCGAAGAGACGAGTGTCTCGATACGGTGGTGGGCCTCCAGCGTCAGGTTGGGATGCTCCTCGGGGTCGACGAGATAGGGATCGAGGGCGTCGACTCCCAGAACGACGACAGTCATATCTCGATACTGACCCAGCGGGTGAATGAATGATTCGGTCCGACCGTGGCGGTCGGCTGGTCTGATTCGTCCGCACGTCGCTCTCAGCTACTGACTGGAATCTCGTCCAGAATTCCCCGATACCGGTCGACAGCCGCCTCGAAGCTGTACTCCTCGCAGATCAGCGCCCGCCCCGCGGCACTGATCCGGTCGAGATCGTCCCGCCCGAGAATCGTCGCGATATCGTCGGCCATCAGTTCCGCCTCCTGTGATGTCATCAGAAACCCGGTCTCGCCGTCGCGGACGACATCCGGCACGCCGGAGACGGGTGTCGCGTAGACGGGCGTCCCGCAGGCCAGCGATTCGAGCACCACTGTTGGGAGTCCTTCGGTCGGCTCCGAGGGGAGGACGAGCAGTTGGAGTCGATTCAACTCGGTGGCGACCTCGTCGTGGTCGACCCAGCCGACTGTTTCGACCGATTCCGCCTCGATCTCGGCGCTCAGCTCCGTGTCGAGCCACGACCGAAGCCCGCCGTCGCCGACGAACCGGAACGTCACGTTCTCGGGGAGACGTCTGGCCACCTCCGCGAGCGTTCTGATGTTTTTCTCCTCGTCCAGTCGACCGAGATAGCCGACGACCGGCTCGCGGTCGGCAAACGGGAGCGCGGGCGAAAACCGGTCGGTGTCGACGAACCGAGCCCCGTTGGGGGAGAGTTTCTCGCTGTATCGCTCGAGCCCCAGCTCCCGGGCCATCGCCGGGGTGTAGGTGATGATTCTCGTTGCGGCGCTGTAGCCGATCCGCTCGATCAGGCCAACCGCCCTCGCCAGCAGCGTTGCCAGCGGTGTCGGGATCCGTCGCTGCCAGTTGAGTTTCAACGAGAGTGGGATATCTCCACGCGGCTCTAGGATGACTGATTTGCCCAGCAGTCGAGCAAACAGGATCGGCAGCAGATAGGATGTGGCCCCAAAAAACAGCACCACGGATTCGTCGCGTCGCCGGACCTGTCGACACATCCGCAGCTGGTTGCGAAGGTAGCGAACCGCAGCCACCACGACCCCGTGGCCGGTGTCGTCCTCCGAGAGAATGACGACCTCACAGTCGTCGGGCATACCCGAGCGGTCGTCGATCCCGGCGGTCAACACCGAGACGGTCGTGATCGACGTGAGGATCGCCAGTAGATCCTCGACGGCGACGCCGGTCGCCCCGATTGGATTAGTGACGACGCAGAGATCCGGATACTCGCTCATCCGCCAGTCACTCTCGGCGAGTGTCTCTCAGCTGCTCCGTTCATACCTCCCATACGACGAGACCCTGATAAAATGCTTCTCCAATCGACCGACGCTGCTGTCGGTGTCGACGGCCAGACAGCGACGCGGAGTCAACTGTATTCCCAAAAGTATATATCGATAACCAGGGAAAGCCTCGGTAATGCCCGAGTACGTTCTGTCGTTCAAACCGACTACTGCCGGCTTCGGAACTCACGATCCGAGCGCCGTCATTTTCGAGGATGGGGTGCCTATCTACGGAATCGAAGAGGAGCGACTGACGCGCCAGAAACACGCCGAAAAACAGTTTCCGAAGCGGTCGATTCGGGCCTGTCTCGACTACTGTGATCTCTCGTTGCCCGATGTCGACCGGATCTATCTTCCCTATAAACCCGAACTACTCTCGAAACTCATCACCTCAAACGTTCGGAACGTGGTTCGGAACCCGTCGTTCTTCGGGCGTTCGGCGGGTGATGGTGGCTCGGGATCGGGCTCGGTTCTCGGCAACGTCTCAACCGTGACCGGCACGGCCGACGAGTATCTCGCCGCCCGCTCCGGCGACCTCGTTGAAGCCGTCGAAAAACGGCTCGAAAAGACATTTAGTGGTCCGGTACCGCCCCTCTCAACGCTCGAACACCACAAGTGTCACGCGGCGAGTGCGTACTATCCGGCCGACTTTAAGGACGGACTCGTCCTCACCCTTGATGGCCGCGGGGAGTACGATTCGACGGTCGTCTGGCGCGCTCGAAACGGCAATCTCACGCGGGAGCGGACCTACACCCACCCCAACAGTCTCGGCCACTTCTTCGGGGCTGTGACCGAGTTCCTCGGCTACCGGGCGTTCAACGGCGAGGGGAAGATCATGGGGCTGGCCCCCTACGGCGAGCAGAACAATGAGATCGAACGCAAACTTCGCAGCGTGATCGACGGCGGCGTCGACTACGACGTGACCGAGATCACGACCGGGAGCATCGAGGACGGCGTCTCGCGTCTCGAAGAGCTATTTGATCGATCCCGGAAGAAAGAGTCCGGCGACTACAGCCAGTGGGAGAAGGATTTCGCATACATCGTCCAGAAGTTCGTCGAGGAGACCGTCATCTCCATCGTTCGCGCCTACACCGACGAGTTCAACACCGCAAACGTCGGGCTTGCCGGTGGGGTCGCGCTCAACTGCAAGATGAACAAACGGGTGATGGAACTCGACTGTGTTGAGGACATCTACATCCAGCCAGTCGCCCACGACGGCGGGCTTGCGCTCGGCGCGGGACTACTCCACGAGAAGGTCGACGTCGAGATGCCAACCATTTATTACGGGCCGGAGTACGGGACCGAGGAGATCGTCGACATCCTCGAAACAAATAAACTGGAGTACCGGATGCCCGACAACCTCGAACGGACCATCGCGGAGAAAATCGCCGATGGCGAACTTGTGGGATGGTTCCAGGGGCGGATGGAGATGGGGCCACGGGCGCTGGGCAACCGGAGTATTATTGCCGATCCCCGAACCGCAGCCTCCCGTGACCGGGTCAACAAGTACGTCAAACACCGCGAAGGGTGGCGACCGTTCGCCCCGTCGATGCTCGAATCGGCCATCGATGACTACCTCGTCAACGCCGAACCCTCGCCGTATATGATCAAAACGTTCGGCGTCAAACAGGAGACGAAAGACGATATCGAGGCCGTCCTTCACCCCGCCGACGATACGACGCGTCCACAGACTGTCCGTGAGGATCAGAATCCGCGCTACCACCAGCTCATCAGCGAGTTCGAGGAGATCACTGGCGTTCCGGTCGTGCTCAACACCTCGTTCAACGACCACGGCGAGCCGATCGTCACCACACCGACCGAGGCGATCAAGGACTTCTACGGGATGGGTCTTGACACGCTCGTGTTGGGCGATATCGTGCTGGAAAAACCCTAGAGTCGAACGGTGTTCTCTCGACGAACGCTATAGTCGCACGACGTTTTCTCGTCCTGTTTCGTCGACCGCGTTCCGCGTATCGAAGACGACTGTTGCCGAGTCGACTATCTGCTGGATATCCAGCGCACTGTGATCAGTCAGCACTACCGCACAGTCGTATGCGTTCGGCTCCGCGCCGGTCAGCGACACTGACTCGTACTGCTGGCTGTCGGTTTCGAACACGGGCACGTGTGGGTCGTGGTAATCGACTGCGACACCCCGTTTTTCGAGTAGTTGGATCACGTCGTGGGCGGGCGATTCTCGCGTATCAGTTACATCTGGTTTGTAGGCGACGCCAACGACGAGAACACGCCCATCGGGGAGTGCGACACCGTTGTCGTTTACGAGATCAGTGATCCGTCGGACGACGTGGCGAGGCATCTCTCGGTTGATCTTGTCAGCAAGATCGATAAACCGCGTCTCGATATCGTGCTGATTGGCCTTCCACGAGAGGAACGTCGGGTCGACCGGGATGCAGTGGCCGCCGAGTCCTGGACCGGGGTAAAATGGCATGAATCCGAACGGTTTGGTCGACGCCGCGTCGACCACCGACCAGATGTCGACCTCGAGTTCGTGGGCGATCTGTGCGAGCTCGTTTATCAGCCCGATGTTGACTGCCCGGAAGGTGTTTTCGAGCAGTTTCACCAGTTCGGCTTCGGTGGCCGAACCGACGCGAACCAGTTCGTCGAAGACGGGGGTGTACAGTGCTTCGGCTCGGTCGCCGCAGGCTTCGGTGACGCCCCCGAGGACCTTGGGTATCTCGTGTGGCTCGTACTCTTTGTTGCCGGGATCGATTCGTTCGGGCGAGAAGGCCAAAAACAGGTCTTTTCCGATCAGATACCCTTCGTCCTCGAAGGCTGGCACCACGACCTCTTCGGTGGCTCCTGGATAGACGGTACTTTCGAGGACCACCGTACAGTTCCGCGGCACGACCGCGGCCAGCCGTTCGACGGCGTCGGCGACGTACGACATCTCCGGAGTGCCGGTCTTGCGAAGCGGCGTCGGTACACAGACCGACACTCCCTCTGCGTCACTGAGTTCCGTGTACTCGGTCGTCGGGCGGAATCCCTCAGCGAGAGCGTTCGCAACCGCGTCGTCGGTGACGTCAGTTAGATACGATTTTCCCCCGCGTAACGTCTCGATCCGCTGCTCGTCGATGTCGACGCCGACGACCTCGTAGCCAGCCCGGGTAAACGCTAGAGCGAGCGGGAGTCCGACATATCCCAGCCCAACGACCCCGATCTGCTCTCGTGACCCATTCATTTATGTATCGACTCGGCTGCCGATTCAAATATGCTTGTTGGTGTTCCTGAGTGTCACGTCGTGGCAAACGTCCGACTGTCCGTACGTCATCGCCACTTGATGATGCCGTAAACATACCCTAGCCCGACGAGGCCGGTCAGCAGGACGAGCCAGACGAGCTGGGCGATCGGGGTCGTCGAGGGCGATGAGACGAATCGCCGAACGCGCAGCGGGACCGAGTCCAACAGCAGAAACGATAGAAACGCCGACTCCTCTTGGCGGCTGGCGTCGGGAAGCAGCGTCTCCAGAGCGCGTTTGGAGTACCCCTGCCAGAAGGCACGTTTGATCAACCACTTCGGCTCGGTCCGGTAGTCGAACACCTTGTGCGCGACCTTTGCATCGGGGTTGTACACCACCCCCCGGCCGAACTTCTGGCGGAGCCGCGTACAGAGCTCCGACTCGTGGGCCTGAATCTCGGCGTCGCCCTTGCGGCCGACGTTCGGATCGAAGCCACCGAGTTCGGTGATTACCTCACGGTGGAACGAGATGTTCGAGCCGAAGGTGTTGCGGACCTCCTCGCCCGGTTCGCCAAACCCCCTGTGTGTGACGCCGATCAGCCAGTAGAACTCCTCGGGGAGGAACTTAGGTTTGCCGGCGACCCACTTGGGGGTCATCTTTCCACCGACGGCGATCGCGTCGGTCGACTCGTAGACGCCGACGAGTTCGTCAATCCACTCGGGGTCGGCGATGGCGTCGTCGTCGATCTGGGCGACCACATCGCCGGTCGCCTGTTCGATGCCGTGGTTGCGAGCTGCCGAGATACCGACGTTTTCCTCCGTCCGGGAGATGATGGTATCGTCGCGGTGGCCGTAGTCGTCCAGCATTCGTTGGTAGACTGCCTCGTTGCCATCGGAAACGAGTACGAGTTCGATATCGTCGTAGGTCTGGGCGAGAACGCTGTCGACGGTCTCTTGAAAATGGTCGTAGATGTCCTCAGAGTACGTACAGACGACAGCTGAAACCTTCATTAGAAAATCGTTTTCTACACCAACGAATAAGCGTTATGAAGCGGTTGTAATCAAACTATGCAAACGCGGCTGTTGCTCGGAATACGACAACATTGTTGGGTATATCGATAGCTCGTCGTTCACGCGCTCTTTCACAAGGCTTATTCAGTTCTTGTAACTGCTTCATTATAATGAGTAACGCAGCCAAACAGGGCAGCGATAATCAGACGGACACTGATGAGTCCGTCCTCGCGTTTGTCAAGCAGTGGTATCATATTCCAGTGCTTGTCGCGTTGATAGCGTTCATGTTGGCGGCACGGCTTCGGCGACTGAGTAATTTCCAGACGGAAAGTGGGGTTACGTTCCGAGGCAACGACCCTTGGTATCACTTCCGAGAGACGTCGTATCTCCTCGAGAATTTCCCGTCGACGATGCCGTTCGACCCGATGACGAACTATCCGACCGGGACGAGCGCCGAACAGTTCGGGACGCTCTACGACCAGATCGTCTCCGGATTCGTTTTGGTGACGAGTTTCGGCGATCCCTCACCGGAGTATGCGGGCGTGATTATGCTTATTGCGGCCCCGGTGTTCGCCGTTGCCGCCGTCGTACCGGCATACGTCATCGCCTCACGCGTCGCCGGGCGCGGGCCAGCACTCGTCGGCATGGCGGTCTTTGCACTGTTTTCGGGAACGATTTTCACCTACTCGCTGGTCGGCTTTTACGACCACCAAGCAGCCGAAGTGTTCTTCCAGACGCTCGGCGTCTTCGGGTTCGTTATCGCGCTGGGAGTCGCCCAGCGCGAACAGCCGGTCTGGGAACTGGTCGCCGATCGGGATGTCGAGGCGCTCCGTCGACCGTTTGGCTATTCGGTCGCGGCAGGTGTTGCAGCAGCCCTCTACATGTGGGCGTGGCCGCCGGGTGTACTCCTCGTCGGGTTTACCGGTATCTTTTTTGCGGTCAAGATCACGAGTGACGTCTACCACGACCGGAGCCCGGAACCGGTCGCGTTCGTCGGAGCCGTCTCGATGACCGTCGCCGGACTGCTGATGTTCGTTCCGCTAACGAGTTTCACGATCGGCGGCGCGACGAATTACTCTTTGCTCCAAGTTATTCTTCCGCTCGGTGTCGGCCTCGGCTGTGTCTTCCTCAGTTATCTCGCACGGCAGTGGGAGGCTCGAGAGATCGATCGAAGTTGGTATCCGGTCGCAGTCGGTGCGATGATCCTCATTTCGGTGGTTGCCTTCTCGACGCTTGTTCGAGATCTCACGGGGAGCCTTCTCGCCCGTGTCGGATTCAGTGCTAGCCTAACGGCCCAAACAGTTGGTGAAGCGACGCCTCCGCTCGCACGACAGTCTGCTTTCGACTTCATTTATAGCGAATACGGGCTGGCGTTTTTCGCCGCGCTGGTAGCAGCCATCGTCGTGCTCGCCCGACCGCTCGTCCGGAGCGACGATATTCGTGAGACAGGATACGCCGTCGGCTCGCTCGCCGTCATCGGCATGATCTATCTCGCTACACCAGTCCTCGAAGCGGTTGCTGGCGCTGTCAGCACGAGCTGGCAGGTACTTGGCTTGTTTGTCGTCTCAGGGCTGCTGGTCGGGGCGACGTTCCTTCATCGCTATGACGCGGTCGAACTCTACCTGCTGGTTTGGGCAGCGTTCATCACATCGGCGGCGTTCACACAGGCCCGGTTCAACTACTATCTCGCTGTCGTCGTAGCGGTGTTTACTGCAATCTTCGTCGGCCAGATCTTTGATTACGCCGATCTCGATGTCGACAGCAGCTCGGTTAAAGAGTCGGTCCAAAACCTCGAAGGCTGGCAAGTGATGACTATTGCCGCGGTCGTACTCGTGTTGGTCGTCCCGCTGGTCTATCCGTTCGCGGGCTCAGCATGGGCCGCCGGCGGGAACAACGGTCCAGGAGCAGTCACACAATGGGACGACACTTTCGAGTGGATGAGCACTGAGACACCGAAGCCCGGTGAACTCGGCGGCGCGGACAACCCGATAGAACTCTATGGTACCTACGACCGCCCAGATGACAACGACTTTGACTACCCGGAGGGTGCCTACGGTGTCCAGTCGTGGTGGGACTACGGTCACTGGATAACCACCCAAGGCGAACGCATCCCGAACGCCAACCCGTTCCAGCAGGGAGCTACTGAGGCAGCCAACTACCTGCTGGCACCGTCCGAACAGCAGGCCGCCGACGCGCTCGGCGAAAAGATGGGCGACAACGACGAGACTCGATACGTAATGGTCGACTGGCAGATGATCTCGCCAAGCTCGAAGTTTGGTGCACCGACCGTGTTCAACGACAACGTCAGCCAGAGTGACTTCCTTGAGCGGGCCTATCCGGTCGTTCAGGGCCAACAGGGTCAACAGTTCGGCCAGCCGATCACGCTCCGCACCCAGCGGTACTACGACAGCCAGATGATCCGGCTCTACAATTACCACGGGAGCGCGGTCGATCCCGAGCCGATCGTCATCGAGACTGAGCCTCAGACCGCCCAGACGGGCAACGGCCAACAGGTCACAGTCCCTGGCTTCGACCGGGAATCGGGCGTCCAGACGTTCGACACGCTCGATGAGGCCCAAGACTACGTCAACGAAACACCCAACGCCCAACTCGGCGGCATCGGGGCAAATCCGACCGAACGCGTCGACGCGCTCGAACACTACCGACTGGTCAAAGCAAGCGAGTCGAACGCGCTCAGAAGCTCTCGTGACTTCCAAAGCGAGGTGTTCTACCAGGCCCAAGCGACCAACCTCGACCTCAATCAGGTCATTAAAACGAGCCCAAGCTGGGTGAAAACCTTCGAACGGGTTCCTGGAGCGACCGTCGACGGCAGCGGTGCTGAACCCGGTACAGAGGTCCGTGCGACCGTCGAAATGGAGATTCCCGAAACTGGTAGCACGTTCACCTACTCCCAGTATGCGACCGCCGACGCCGAGGGGAACTTCGAGATGACGCTGCC
>Ga0306874_100351_pt1 | contig 15976 bp, 10 predicted proteins | sample AntCluMetagen315_FD_190406 | JGI IMG/M metagenome (GOLD analysis project Ga0306874, IMG submission 190406) | Saline lake microbial communities from Club lake, Antarctica - Metagenome #315 (v2) (version 2) | ecosystem: Environmental > Aquatic > Non-marine Saline and Alkaline > Saline | place...
GATTGTGGCGTGCATGGGGTACCTCGGTTTGGACACCAGAGGCAACCCCGCCTTCACGGGAGTCAGTTACTACTGAACTCTAGAGGACTTTGCGACACGACCAATTTTCTGCTACTATTCAAACAGTCATCTGCATAAATAACACATATACTATGTTTCTGGTAGATGGTAATATACAATTATATATATCATAAGAATAATCAATTCACCGATGCAGATATATCCAAAAAGAAGATCGTTCCTCACAATACTGGCTTCAACTGGACTCTTGGGTGCAGTCGGTATCCAGACGCCAGCAGAAGCCGCTGAAAACACGATGGCGACCGCCACTTCGACTGACGACAGCTATTCAACAGCTCGAACAGGGCTTATCGGCGTTGAACTGATTAATAAGGCGACTAACGAGCGGAGCTTCTACGGTAGTATCAACGAGGTTCGTAACCAATCACTCCCTGAAGGTGAGTATGAACTACTAATCGTCTACAGAGAGGGTGACCAGATCGTAACCCAGTCCGAACAGGTGACTGTTGATCAACAGCAACAGCAGCTAACCGACGGAGAGACTGATGAGCTTCGTGCATTCGTGCCCAGCGAAACCGTCTACGAGTACTATGGACCTGATGATACGGTTATCGTCTGGGTCGGCGCAGCAGGTATCGAAGATGGTGAGATCCGTACCCCGACCGAAGGCGTTGATATCGAGGTACAGCTACAGAACCCAGAGGACAATCAAATCGATTCAACTACCGCCACGACTGGCTCTGACGGTAACGCGAGCGTTGAATTCGACCTTGCAGCTCTGAATACCACTCCCAATGGCCGGTACTCTGTCACCGTTTCCGCAGAGGGATACAGCTCGACAGCGACGAGTTTCGATGTCGGTCCCTACATCAGTACCCCGTTCCACTGGACGGGGATGACTGTCGATCAACAAACGACGATTGGCTTCTACGCAGCTCTCGGTGGCACTCCCCAGTCAAACGTGGAGTACGACATCAGTATCGATGGACCGGGAGACTCCTCGGTGACCGAACCACTGAGCTTCAGTGAGGGCGGTATTGGTCTGTTGGAGTTTACCCCAACCGAGTCCGGAGAGTACCGCTTCGATGCCGAGGCATCCGATGAGTACGGCCGAAGCTACGAGAGCGCCGAACTCAAGGCTCTAGCACCATACTTCGAGGTTCGCGATCAGTACGTGAACACGACTATTTCGTGGGGTGCACACATCGTTTCAGATAAACTGCCGGTTGCAGATCTAGAGCTGACTATCACAATCACTGATGAGTCTGATACCGTCATTACTGAACAGACTGTCACGACTAACGACTTCGGTCAGTTCACAGTCGAGTTTGCAGCACCCCAGACCGAAACTGAGTACGAGATCGAACTCGAAGCAGTTGATGGCCGGTCCGTTTACCTGTTCGGAGATGGAATTGATTTCGAGGAACTCCCACAGGAAACAGCTGAATCCGCTATTGACATCGACGTCGAGTTTGATGCGTTCCAAGTTGCTCCGAACACCGATCAACTCGTTTCGGTACAGATCCAGGACGACGGAACACCCGTCACCAACGAAGCTATCGATCTCGTCTTTTCGGTGGGGTGGGACGGACTCCCCGCGGGGAGCACCGAACTACAGACCGACAGTAACGGGGAGGCATCGGACACGGTCAGTATCCCTGGAGACAGCATTGATGGCGAACGGTTCTACGCAACTGCGTTTTACGACACCGGTTCTGGAACGGTAACCGGCTCCGACTCGGTAAGCGTTGAAAAATACGACATTGAAGCCGACGACTATCTCGTGCGTGGCGAAACAAACACGATCCCGATTACAGCAACCGAGCGTGCGACCGGCAATGCAGCATCCGGCATCGATATCACGATGTTCGGGAACCGAGAAAACGTCGATTTAGAAACCTTCGATGCGGGCTACACTCAGACTGATGCAAACGGAGAAGGTTCAATCGAGCTAACGGTTCCTGAAGATGTGACGAACGACATCATGGTCAACGATTTAACCCCGTATAGCTCGACCAGTAGCTCCGGTGGAGGGTTTTCGGACCCGATTACGGCAGATGTCACAGTTACTCCGGAGTCGCCTGCAGTCGGCGATACGATCACAGTCAGTTACACCACAGACAGTGAGGCGGACGTCTCAGCACTCGCATCGTTCCCAGAGGACGAAGGCGCTGACACGATCATTCTTCAAGAGGGCCAAGAGGGTGAGTTCGTCGTTCCCGACTACATTGATCCAGGCAGTTACGCGGGTGTTAACCTATTGTTGCTTGCCACAGACGGTGAAGCTGCTCAAGACGGGACAGGTATACAGATAGCCGACGGACTCAACGCGAGTTTCAGCTACACACCGGCAAACCCCACCGCTGGCGAGGAACTCACCTTTGACGCATCGGACTCTTCGATCCCCAGTGGCACAATCGAATCCTTCGAGTGGGAGTTTACGGGTGATGGCACCACTGACAGAACGGGACAGCAGGTCTCATACACGTTTACAGATCCGGACAGCTACGACGTCACACTCACTGTGACCGGGGATGGCGGTGAGACGGATACGACGACCGGAGTCGTCTCTGTCGGTACCGAGGAGTCCACCCCGTTTTTCTCGGTTGATATCGCGGACCCATCCGATGGTGAACAGGTCAGAGAAGACCAGGACCTCACCGTCATCGCGAACGTAACAAACACAGGAACAGTGAGTGGAACACAGACGATCTCGCTCACAGCGCCCATCGAAGACAGTGTTGATGTCGCTGACCTCTCGGTTGAGGAGACCGAACGTGTCGAGTTTACGATTCCGCAAGACAGCATTGCGGGTGAGTTTGATATCACTGTCCAGACTGAGGACACGACTGATACCGTCTCTGTGAACGGGTTCGATCCGTGTTTCATCGCCACGGCGGCCTACGGGACACCAGCCGCGACTGAAATCGATGTGCTCCGTGATTTCAGAGACGATATACTCCGGCGGAACCGCCTCGGTGTCTTCATGATCCAACTCTACTACCGAACCAGTCCGCCGATTGCCGACTGGGTTCGTCAAACCGATCGCAGACAACGGTTGATTAAGGATTACCTCGTGAGTCCGCTTGTCGAATCCGTGAGAGCTATCAGATCGCGATAACCGCGGTTCGACGGACGCGGACCACCTTTCGAATACCCTTCTCGGAAAAAACGGCGACGGCCGACAGTCGAGTCGATCCCACGTACTGCACAGATGTGGTGTCGTTAGCGCCGACTGCTCCGGCGGAATACGAGTCCACTAGTTATGACTGCAATGAGCGTGACTGCTGGTGACAACGGTACGTCATCGTCGAACTGGCTGTCGTCTTCGACGGCGCTGTCATCGGCTGGTGTCCCATTTGGATCGGTTGGTTCGATTACCGAGCTATCAGTCGCGGGTTGGTCATCCACCTGGTCATCTGTTTGGTTGGCAGTCGTCTCGTCTGTCCTGTCGGTCGTTCCGTTTTCGACGGTGCTGTCGTCGGTACTGTTGTCGGCTGGTTCACCGTCAGTACTGTTTTCAGCCGGGGAGCTACCAATATCACCGTCACCAACGGATCCATCATCGGTTGCTCCGTTACCGGTCGATCCATCGTTTGTTCCCCCATCGGTACCGTCGTCGGCTGACCCCCCATTAGCTGGGTTCGAATCTCCCTCACCGATGGCGAGGATTTCGTCTTGACCGTTGACCGTCTCCCCGCCGCGTGCGGCAACGTGCACGTCGAACGATTCATCACCGAACGCTGACAACGGGACCGTTCCCACATAGCTGCCTCCCGACTTGCTGGTCAGCGTCTCTCGTTTCTCGATGTCGTCGTTCCAGACGACGGCCTCGACTGAGTCGGGCATTCCACTACTTGCAGTTGGTGTTACTGTTGCGGTCACTGCCAGTTCGTCACTCGAAGTGTTTTCGGTCTGTTCAACACTGATGTCGTAGCCTTCGACAACGACTGGGTGAAGGGCTTCAATACTCCCGTCGGACTCTATTCTCAGGTAATACGTTCCTGGATTGAGTTCGTCGGTCGGTATCGAAACCGTCTCCGACCCATCGTCGATGCGGATGGTATCGACCCGGTCTCGACCCTTGTACAGGTCGAGGAAATGTGTCTCCCCCGACGGGGCAGTCACAGTAACCGACAGTGGGTCTCCTGGCGTGGTGACACCGACAGCACTGAACGTGTGCTCACCGAGTACGTCGTGATCGACAGTTCGCTCAGGCGTCTCGACGGAGTCAGCAACCGAGAGTCCGAACGACTGACTGACAGCCCCACCGGAAAGCACTGCGACCGAAACGAACACAGCGATACTGAGAAGACCGACAGTTCGGCGCATACTACTGGCAGTTCGCAGTATTGTATAATGTTTGTGTCTTACTGGTTCTGTAGTATCACTGTTTCAATTAGTATGTTAGATGCGAATGTTTAACCATCACTCGGTGGCAGAGTACAGTCAATGATGACGAGACGGGCGGTTCTTGGATCAGTTGTAGCCGCAAGCAGCTGTGCAGTTGCTGGCTGTTCGACCACCGACGATTCGGCGGCCGAAACGGAGTTTCGAACGCGACTTACGGATGCCGGGATCGATCTCGTCGACAGCTCCCGAGAGACGTCTGTAGACAGCGTGGCGATCACCTACGTGCCACGCTCAGGGAATCAGAACGTGATGGCCGACGAGATCGGAACGATTACTGGGATCTTTTTCCAGCGCGTCGATGCGGGATGGGATGTCAGCCGACTCGATGGGACGATGGTTTCGGCCGACGAACAGCCGGTTGCGGAGTGGTTCGCGGACGTCGAGTGGTACGAACAGCTCCAGGCGGGAGAGCTGACCGCCAATGAGCTTTCGATACGTGTTTTAGATACGCTCTCGCCAGTTGAAGAAACTTCGTAACAACTCTATCGGCATATGTATTTTCAGTAGCTCTGGCTTACTTCTTTCCCGAAGTTATAAGTTATTGTTGTATGAAGGGTCCTTCATGAAACTGGTCAGTAACCAGAAAAGTGTTGGCGAATGAACAATAATGAAAATATGACAATAGGTTCAAAAATGACACGGAAATATAATATGACAACATCAGTGGGATCGTCTCCCGTGATAGTTACATGAGTCGATCAACGGGTCGACTGAAGTCGCTACTCACGCGGAGTGGTAGTTCGAAACAGCTGTTTGCGGTTCTGTTTTCGGTGCTCATGGTAACGAGCATGGCTGCTGCGCCCGTGGCTGCGGCAGGCTCGGCTACCGACACCCGACAGGAGTCGCTTTCGGCTGGCTCGCTCGATTCCGCATTCCAGCAGATGAACGATATCAGCATCCAGCATGCTGAACGCACTGAAGGAACAGTCGGCGAAGAGATCGAAGGAGAAGGGGAGTTTACCTCTGAAACCCTGATAATCGAGAGCGCAACCCAGAACGAATTCGAAATCAGTTCCGATGAGCTCTTCATAATCAATAATGAAGACAACGGGGCGAGCGCACAAATCTCGCTTGAGGATCAGTTCGGCACTCTCAATGTGAGTGAAATCGTGTTTGACGGGATTTACACCGGCTCCGGAGAGATTCGGAACCAGCCTTACGTTAATGCGTACACTGGAGACGATACCAGTGAGAGAATCAACGTGAGTATAACAGGGTCTCAAGTGGATACCTCGCCATCGGATGTATTCTCCGTGGGAGCGCACTCATACAGTATCCGGGCTGAAACGCTTGGTGCCTCGATAACTGAGCCCCGACTCATCGGAATCGGCTTTGCGGGGTCCATAGACGAATACAACATCGACGAGGGGACGAACCAGATCAACGTAAGCATCCTGCGTGACTCCAAGGTCAACGATTCGTGGTACGCCGAGTTCACGATCGGTGGAGAGAGAGCCTCACTGGCTAATAAAGAAGTCAGACAGGAAGTCCCACACAGCGCGTCCGACGAGTTCTTCAACTTCACCGTTGATGTTTCGGATCTGTCGAACGGGACGTACTCATCGACACTTGATTTCTACGAAGAGAATCAATCGGTGGATTCCCGTACCGCGAGTGACCGGATCGTTTCGATCTGGGATCGGGACAACGTCGAGGTTGGTGACGCCGCACAGGCAGGTGATGATAATGATGATGAGCCTGTAGCCTCCTCACCATACAACGCAGACAACGTCAGCGTCTGGGACCGTTCACCGCTCCCGCTTCGTGTCGAAACCGCGACTGCGGCAACGCAGATCGACAACCCCACGCTGCTGTACAGCGTTACGGGAGAGGTAAGCCAGGCAAACCTCAACAAGCCGACGACGGGCGTCTTCAACGCGGGCGAGAACATCAACTTCGACTTCTCGGAGCGAACGCTCGCAACGACGAGTGATTACAATGGTCAGTCAGCCCAGTTCGTCACTGCGCGCATAGAAGAGAGCCCCGAAAGCACCTCCGAGGCAATCGATATCGCGACACTCCAGTCGCCGACTGCTGAGGAGTACACAGTCGAAGATGTCGGAACGATCGATTCGGGATCGCTCGACATCAACAGATCGTTCGATCAATCGGGTCACTACCTCACGTACGTGGTTGTTGTCGAAGAGGGTGAGGGACTTGAGACGACCGCAGATGGAGAGCTCACACTGAATGGCTCCGTCGAAGTCGTCGGCACCGATGCAGTCGCAGTCCAATCAAACGCTGCAACCCTGAGTGCTCCAGCTGAGGTCCAGCGCGGAGAGAACATCACGGTAGACGTGAGCTCCGGGCTCTCTGCTGATGCCCAGAATCACCTGCTTATCGCCTACAACGCGACCAAATTCACCGAACAGGAGGTGACGTTCATCTCAGATACGGATGACTTCAACAACCTATCTGAGGATGATCTGCGTATCAACCACACGCTCGAAAGCGTCAACGGTGTCGGCAGGTTCGACGCTGATGTCTCGGTACTGGGACTCAGTGCCAACACATCGGGCACTGTTGAGGGTGTGATCTCGACAGAGAGCATCTTTGCCGAACTCACTAACCAGACCAGTATCGACGAACTCGAGAACAATTCGGTTGGCGATAACGTGCTCGATGCCTCGGCGACCTCGACGGCAACGCTCGATGACGGATCGATCTCCGTCGAAACGCTGCCAGGCTGGGAGACCGGTGACTACGGGCTTATTTACGTCGCCCAGGAGGACGGCGAAGTAAGCAACTTCAGTACGACGACCGATACAGTCACCCTGACCGACGAAGAACTTGAAGCGGCTCTCACTGCCCAGCCGGACAATCCGGATGTCAACGTCACCGAGGTCGCGTTCGATGCCTCGGGAACCCAGGGCACTGTAGCGACATACTACTGGGACTTCGACGGTGACGGCACGGTTGACCGGACGACCTCAGATGCCACGACAAACTACACCTACACTGAACTCGGTGAATACCCTGCATCTGTAACGACGCAAAACGGCGACAACGAGAATTCAACCGCCACAACCACTGTCACTGTCGATGACTCGGTGCCGCCAACGGCCGCGCTTGATATCACTCTCGGCGGTACGAGTGTCGCTGGCGGCGAAATCGGTATCGACACCCGCTTCACGGTGAACGCAAGCGGTACAACCGACAACCACAGACTCGGAACGCCCTACAGCTGGGAAATAACCAACAGTTCCGGTGTTGTCGTGACCCGTGACACCCTCGAAGAGACGACCTCCTTCCGTCTCAGCGAGACAGGCAACTACACGGTTGAAGTAACTGTTGTAGACGAAACCGGCAACCAGAACTCGACGACCGCGAACATCGCTGTTGTCGATGAATCGATCCTGGACGCAGAGATCAACGCTGACGACGAACAGCGACTCCAGGACGGACTGAACGCGACAGTCGACGTCTCGAATGTCGGCTCCAGCGACACCAGTGGTGGGTTCGACTGGACACTCACCGCAACCGGCGACCGGTTCAGTGACGGAGCCGAACGAAACCTGACGATCAGTGGCTCTGAAAGCGACCTCACGACTGGAAGCACCACCGAGATCACCGGGTTCGACAACGCGCTCACGACGTGGGCACAGGACAACCGCACTGTCGGAGATGTCAGCCTCACGTTCGAGGTGAGTGCAGACGGACGCGTTTCGAACGATTCGACGACCGTCGATGTCACCTACAGCAACCTCGAAGCTGACGCCAGCGCTCGGGACACTGCCGAGGGCGTCGACGTCGATCTCCGGTCGTTCATCACGAACAACGGAACTGCAGCAAGCGACGACAGCACCGCAACGGTGACTGTCGATAACGCCGCAGACACAGAGGTATACAACGAGACTATCGCTGTCAGCAGCCTCGATGCGGGTGAAACCCTCCGTGATCGGGCCACTGACTCGTTCAGTACCACCGGTACCCATACCCTTGAGGTCACCGTCGAGGACGACCTCTTCGGAGAGGCCAACACAGCATCAACCGAGTTCGAAGTCTACGCCTACTCGCTGGATATCCAGGAGACGACCGTTCCGAGTGAGGTCGAAAGCGGTGACGAGTTCATCGCTCAGCTCACCTACCAGACAAACGCGAGTGCGCCAGTCAACGCAACACTCAACGTCTCGAGCACGACCGGAATCGATCATATCGGTAGCCAAACCGACACCAAACAGCGGTCGCCGACCGCGGGTGTGAACGATACCGTCACGTGGCGGCTGAACTCGACGCGGTACATCGAAGACGGCTACAACCTCAACTTCACGGTCGAAAGTGCGGCCGAGGGTCTCGATGAGAGTAGCTCCCGAGATGTCTCGATCGCATCCGAACCGCGGAGCGAGATCCGGACGACTTCGACATCGGCCGTCCTTCGATCAGAAGGAAGTAGCAGTGTAGAAAACCAGATCCAACTTTACGGGAACGACAGCACGCTCAGCCAGAGTCTCAACGTCTCGCTTCAGGGTGGCTCTGATGGACGGACGCTCCAGGGGGTTGAATACCTCGTTCGATACCCATACGGCTGTGTCGAACAGACGACATCCGCCTTCCTCGGCGCACTGAGTACGGATCAGTACTACCGTGACCGGCCCGAGTACGACATCGACAACACTCAACAGGAAGAGATCAACACGAGTATCGAAGACGGTGTCGCGCGACTCGGAAGCAACGGAGAGCGCAGCCAGACCGAAGACGGTGGCTGGAACATGTGGGGTCAGCCGGGCGACGGTGAGACCTTCTACACCATGTACGCCCTCTACGGACTCTCCGAGGTCGAAAACGACGGGATCTACGGTCCGAAAAACGACGCCGGACTCGACGACACCGACTTCGATCAGGCAGTCACATGGATGAAAGAGGACGCACAGCGGGCGAACGGAGCATTCCGCGGAGACGATCCGGGCTACTACATCGGTGACGACGCCGGTGCAACTGGCTTTGCCCTAGTGAGCCTCGCATCTGCCAACGAGACTGCTCCTGACCGAATCACCTCGGCCACGCAGGACAACGTCACGCAGATCTACGCGAACGCATCGAGCTACCTGCTGGGCGCCCAGGACGACGAAGGTCACTGGAACAACGGCAACCAGCGCTCGACTGCACTCGCAGTCTGGGGACTCTCCCAGGCCTACGATGCAGGTATCTACGAGAATGAAAACGTCGAGTACAGCCAAAGCGAGATGCAGGACGCAATCGAGAACGGTGCCCTCTGGCTCGCTGATCAGCGAGACGAGGATGGCTCGTGGGCTCGCTACCAGTCGAACGCCTGGTGGACTTCCATCGGTGACGAGAGCGAAACCACTGCCTACGCAGTGCTTGCACTGAACGAAACCAACAGTACAGTGGTTGCAAACGAATCGTTCGAATTCGCAACGGAGAACGGGACGGAGTTCCTTACGACGACCTACGAATCAGGTGGCTCGTGGGGGTACACCCGTGCCAGTTCCGCTGCGATCAAGGCACTAACCGAAATGAGCAGTCCAGCAGACCGGACCGTCAACGTGTCGTTCACCAACAGCAGTGGTGGTGAAGTCACAGTTGACACCAATGTCGAACTCAACAGCAACAATCCAATTAATGACTACACTCTTGGACAGCAGGAGCGCGAAGACGTCCAGGAGCTCCTTGGTGGAGCCGAAAATGGAACGGTAAATGTGACTATCGAAGACAGTACCGGAAGCAGTAACAGCGGTGTCGTAATCGCCGGTGTCGAGAACCGTCAAGAGGTCAATCTCGACGAGTTGGAGGGTAACCAATGACAAGTAGTATTCACGCACGACTTGCGATCTTCGTGGTCTTGCTCTCTGTGGGCGGCTCAGTTGTGGTCACTGGAGCTGCATCTGCACAGACCACTGACGATTTCGATGTGGGTATCGAGTTCCCAACCGAATTCACCGCCGAAGACAATCAGACGATTGAGGTGACTGTCGAAAACAATGAGAACGCGGATCTCGTCTCGCCGCTGGTTGAGGTGCCGATATCGAATAAGTTCGATATCAACTCCAGTTCCAATGGGAGTGTCACAGTCACTACTAGCGGTGGTGGTCCGGATACACGAAACAGCTTCATCGATGACAGTACCTACAGAAACGGTGATGCACTGTTCATCGAGGGTGTAAGCGTTGCAGACGGTGCAACCAACACCTACGAGGTCGGAATCGATGTGGCTTCGCCCGGTCAGACTACTGTCAGAGCCGATGTCCGCCCGCTGAACAACGAGGACAACAACGAACGTATTGTTGAAAGTGAGGATGCACTTGGGTTCGCCAACATCGGGGTGAACTCCGACTCGAACAGTGTCACAGTCACTGGTGAGGGAACTGACGTTACGCGTTCGGGAACGTTCACCGAGGAGGTCACACAGAGTCTCGACGCTGATCAGTCCTACGACGTTGCGGCTGAGATATCGATCCTCGACGAGGACCTCGAAATTAACGGGCTGTCTCCCGAGGTATCTAACACCGATTCGGTCTGGTTCAGCGATGTCTCCGATGGGTCGGCTGCCGACCCGACAGTTGTCGGCCACACGGAGTCGACGGCAAACATCCTGAGTCCGAACACCCGGACCGTCCGCGGAAACGCTGAGACCCCAACCACCGTCAACACGAGCTACACGCTCGTCACGGATGGTGGTTCGACCTACCTGGTCATCGAAGATCAGACCACGCTAACCACGTGGACCGACACAGTGAGATTCGATACCGACGGTGGATCGGTCTCCGAGGTCACTCAGCCCGATGGTATTGCCCCAGATGATGTCACGCTGGTCAATATCACGGCTGACGATGATGTCGACGGCAGCTTCGAGTTCGAAGGCTACGAAGTCGGTGATCAGAACACTGACGGCGATGTCACCGCAAGCGACGCCTCCGAGATCGGACAGGCGGCTGCCGACAGCGACCTCAGTTCGATCAACACCTACGGAGACGTCAATGATGACGACGAAGTAACAGTTGTGGATGCGATGTTGATTCAGCAGTATCTCGATGAAAACCGTGATGCAGACTACGATCTCACAAGAGGGAACTAACGATGAGTAACACAGCTCGCATCCGTGCGATCCTACTTACGGCGCTCATGGTTGGCTCCGTCCTTTCAGGCAGTGGGCTAGCACAGGCACAGACAACCCCAGAAGTAACGATCGAAGACATGACGGATAACGAATTAGACGGTAGCGAAACCGTCTCTCTGCTGGCCAATAACGTTGGCCAGAATGATAATGTCGGTGCCTACGAAATCGAAGTACGGTACAACAACACGCTACTTCAGCTTGATGTAAGCGACACTGACCAATTCACTGTGGTCGAGAATCGCTCGGGCAGTGGCATGGTCACTACAACGATTGTCGGCTATACCGGCTCAGTCGACGAGACCTCGGGGACCGTTGAATTGGCCAATCTCGAGGCAACCGCTCGTGATAATTCGGTTGGTAATCGCACACGATTTGAGATAACTGATGTCTCGCTCCTTGCAGATACCAATGGCGACAATCTCGGCTACAATATCGTCAAACCCGGACAGTTCGATATTGTCGAGACTATCGATGAGCCACCAGAATCGGGTGATGATGATGGCACCACAACTAATCCGTCTGGACCGTCTTCACCTAGTAATAACGGAGGCACAACAGACGAAGGTACAACAGACGAAGGAGATGACGATGACACCCCCACTATCGATGACATCCGCAAAGATCTCGACGAAATAGAGCCCAACACACAAACACGTACGGCCATTGTCGACAGCGACCCTGACCGACCCGGCGTCACTGTGAGGCCACAAGGGACTGAATCAGTTCGCGAGATTACCTTCAGCAATGAGGGTGCAAGCGGCAATGTCGACGTTCAAGAGTGGCAGGATCCACCACAATCAGTTTCCCTCTCAGTCCGTCAAACGGTTGGCGACGATTCAAGTAGCGTTCGAGTACCAACTGTCGCGGATATCGATCCAGACTCCGATGAAGTTCGTGGAAGCTCGGCAGAAGTGACGATGACTGTCGATAGCGATCGAGTAGATAATTCCGGAGATCTAGTTATCGCCCACGAACGCGATAACAGTTGGGAGACACTCGAAACAACAGTTGAAGAGACCAGCGACGGTGAAATAACGCTAACCGCGGAGACAGGGTCGTTCTCGCTGTTCGCAATCGTAGAGGTCACCGAAGACAGCCAAACAGATGATGGCACCCCTGACCAATCCGATGGAGATGGAAACACCGACGAATCCGATGATGGTCCCGGAGCAGTCATCATCATTGGTGTATTGATCGTGATCTCACTGATTGCTGCTGTCGCCTATGCCTACACTCGGCAGGCAGGTCAGCAGGGCAACAACAAATTGTAGTTTTTCCGAACGAGTGAACTACCCTACCCTACTCGCTCACGGCTGACGCCGTTGGCTCCTTGAGGGTAGGGCTTCCTGCTTCGATGACGCGCTTTGCAGATACGGGTGTCTCTACAGGGAGCGCAGTCTCCACACAGTCACACCACCCACCATCCGGAGTGTGACCAATGAGTACCACCGTCGAGGAGCTGCGCGACCAGCTAACTGAAGCCTCTACGCAGGCTGTCGACACAGAAACCCGAGAGCACATCGAGACCACCATCGAGCTGGTCGACGAACTCTCAGGCCCAGAGTTGTTGGAGTGTCCCGTGTGTGGCCGCATGGGACTGCCTGAGCGGATTGTCGACCATGACTGCCATGGGTCGACGCACTAACTGAGATCGACTAGACGACCATACCCACCTCATTTCAATCTAACAGCTGTTTCACCTACCCAGTACCAAACCCAAAATAGTGGGCAATACTGCTACTGAAGCTCTTCGACGAGTGCAACAACCGACTCATCGACGAGATCTCCGGCAAGACACCCTTGCCAGAAATCGATATCCTCGTGGCCAATAGATTGGACACCCCACGGGACGATCCGACTGTCGTCCGGTGTCCCACCACGAAGCCAGCTCTCCTCAGGAATGGCGATGAGGCCATCCATCCAGGATTTCGACGTTAACGTGACTGCGATATACTGCTCGCCGTAGAACGGACGTCCTTCGTGGTTCGAGAGAATGAGCCAGGGACGAGCATCCCCATCACCTTTGAATGAGTCATCGCCATAGACGACATCGCCCCGTTCGAAGACAGCAACTGCTTCTTCGTCGTTTACTGTTCGTCCTCGAGGCTCGGGTGTGAGTCTTGCGGTGCGTGCTCCCGCCAGGCCTCCTTGTCCTCGGTACCCAGTTGATCGTTGAACAGTTCGGTCGCTCGCTCGTAGTTGCTGTATCCGTCGAGACGCTCAACGTCGTCGGTCACCGCCCAGTAGGTTGCCTTGTGCTCGACTAAGTCGCGGTCTTTCAATCGGGAGAGTGCGGTGCTGACTGCACCCTCGTCGACGCCAATCTGGGAGGCAATTTCACGGGCCTTGAACGCCCGATCCTCATTGGCGGCGAGAAACCCGAGGACCAGATCTGGAACCGAAAGATCCGCGAGATCATCCTCGCTCGTGTTCTCGAAGGTGTCTCGGTCAATAGACATCGTTGGTTAGGGATACGTTGTGTACTGTAAAGAGTATTAGGAGTGAAAGATTTGAAAACGCTGAAGGAGATTCATCATGGTCATCGGCCCGGTGTCTAGGCTCGTCTCACGGCCACTCGCTGGGGGGTGACCTACGAGCAGTACTGTCGACAAACTCCGCGACTGTCTGGCGAATGCCTCGAAGCAGGTCGACCAAGCCATCGAGCGTGTCGACGAACTCTTGGGGAGTGAGTTGTTGGAGTGTCCCGTGTGTGGGTGCATGGGTTGCCAGAGCAGATCGTCGACCACGACTGCGGGACTGCACACATTCACTAACCAAGATCTACCTGTAACAACCAGCTGCCACCTCCAGTCTCCTATACGACTGTCGACTGATTGCTATACTTAGGGCGGCGGTCGGCTATTTTCCCCCCGCTCTTCGGCAGTTTCCGACCAATATTCTGCCACATATTTCATTACTACACTCCTCTTTTCACGAGCTATCTACCGTCTACCTACACCCCCTCCATCGAATTACAGCGGCACCACGGGGACTTAGCCCACCGGAAGCGTGGTATCTACTTTGACTCACGCCACATCGACTGCAATTCGTTCAGCCACTCCCGTTGGTTCGACATCGCAGATAGGTCAAAGGCACATCATCTGTATAGCCATGGCTATACAGATTGTGCGATGGTGATTCTGTGGTAAACACGTTCAACACGTTGTTTGATTGTGGATGACTATTTTACTTATAAATATCACCAAAACCACGTTGTATGGAGCTACTCAACCGTAGTTTCAATGGCTAAACGTAAGCAATAGCCAGTACTTCCAGATACCGATAGACACTCTGTGGCTGGCGGTGTTCAGATAAGGATTGAAAAACGAGGCGTCACGTTTTCTGAGTGCTCATGCCAGAATTCGGACGCCTCAGCGGTAATATCGACCAAATCGAGTTAGGTTTTGTGGAACGAGAAGCGACACCGGAGTTTCTCATGAAGCTCAGTATTCAGCTGCATCTGTCGGGACTCTCTCTTTCGAATACTGTTCGAGTTTGTGAGATATTCGGTGTCCAACGCGCTCGTTCAACTGTTCATAACTGGGTCCACAAGGCCGGTCTACAGCCGGAATCTGGAAAGAATCCGGATCACGTTGCGGTCGATGAGACGGTGATCCAGCTCAATAATGAGCAGTATTGGCTGTACGCTGCGGTCGATCCAGGGACGAATGAATTGCTGCATACAAGTCTTGAACCAACCACAAACACGGTTATTGCTCAAACGTTTCTCGCGGAGATTGACCAGAAACACGACGTTTCTGAAGCAGTGTTTCTTATTGATGGTTCACACTCGTTACAAGCTGCCTGTCACCGAGGAGGCTACGATTTCAGATATGAAAAACATGGAAATCGGAATGCCGTCGAACGTGTCTTTCGTGAGATAAAACGCCGAATTATCTGTTTCTCGAACTGTTTTAGCAACGCCTCAGCAGAGACAGCCGACGATTGGATCAGCTCGCTCAGCTTCGCATGGAATCAGCTTATCTGAACACTACCAACTAGACAGTGCCTAGTTTGATTATGTATCAGTAATTTGAGTTGCTATACTGCGAGACCGAATCAAGCCACCCGCTCAACGAGGTCGTCAAGCTCTCCTGATACGAGTGGATCGTAACTCGGCCCGAAGTTATCAACAATCACGTCGGCGTAAGATGGGGATGCCTCGGAAAGTTGGCCTGTCTTATACGCCCCACTCCCAATTTGAGAGATGTCCAGTCCGTGCGAGTCGCTTGCGACCTGCGTCCCGTTTTTAAACAGGATAATGTCGGACTGGGTAACTTCCGCATAAAATGGGCGTAGGTGTCCAAGGTAAACGACACGCCAGAGAAAAATTAGAAAGTAATATTCAGTACCTCACAAAGCATCCTCGGCTAGCTGTTTCTGCGGCCTGAGTTCTGTGTCGAAGCGGTTGTACTGACGGTCTCGACGAGAGAATTACGGACGGATCGACGGAGAGCTGTCGCTGTC
>Ga0306874_100369_pt1 | contig 15653 bp, 21 predicted proteins | sample AntCluMetagen315_FD_190406 | JGI IMG/M metagenome (GOLD analysis project Ga0306874, IMG submission 190406) | Saline lake microbial communities from Club lake, Antarctica - Metagenome #315 (v2) (version 2) | ecosystem: Environmental > Aquatic > Non-marine Saline and Alkaline > Saline | place...
AAACGCATAGAACAACTTCATGACGAAATTTCACTAATACACAGACTGAAAAACAAGTTACAGCAATTGACCAGGCTTTAGACAGTCATTTTTGACAGAATAACTGCAATCAATATCTACCGGTGTGTTTTTATGCACCAGTTTGAGTGAGAGGGAGTAAAGATGAAAATAGAGGAAGCAATCAGAGGCATCAACGGAGTGTCGTCAAGAGACGATCTTCGAGACAAAATATGGCTAGAAGGGCCAGACCCACAACAGGGATTCAACGGCGAGATCGTTACAGAACTTGCAAAAAATCTCTCTTGGAACCACTACCCGTTCGAATCACGCAGAGAAGTAGGGAAAACCCCAAACCCAATGATTCTAGAATCGAAACGGGGTACAAAACTAGCGGTCCTTAGCCCGAACGGGAAGGTATACCAGCTCGGTGATATCGTCCAATTCGAAACTGTGCCCGCCAGCGGCGCATGGAGTTATTCAAAGTCAAAAGAGCCAATCACTTACGAAGGAAGAATCACACACATCAGTAAGTACAGTATCACGGTTAGTCGAAAACCAACCTACTCGAATACCCCCAACAATTCTCCTTCATTCACACCCAGTGACGAAAGTGTAACCATCATATCTCGGAAGAACCTTGACGATTACCGGGAGAGATTCGAAAAAGGGGTCTACACTAGTTTCCCGAAATCAGCCAACGGATGGAAACTAACGAACTTCGAAATTCACGAAAGTCACACCAGCTTAGAATCTGGCTCAAACGGAACCATCAAAGAAATGGTGTGGTCAAACGGAGAAAGTACAACAATTCGAGCTAAGTGGAGATACAAATACAACTGTTGGTATCTTTCGACACCCGAAGAAAGTGTCCTAACAGAGGCTAACAGTGACGAACACCTATACGAAATAGACACCCCACAAAACGTTGTCAAAACAGAAACAATCGTTAACCTAGCTGAAGAAGCGATGAGAAGCCTTGATCCGAACGACTTTCAAGATCCATACGATCTGAGGAATGCAAAATCACAGGATAACCCTATAAAATTCAGTCATGGATTTGTCCCCACAACAATACCAGATCAAATCGGAGATTGGAAATGTATTGATCGGAGGCACAATACACTCAAGTGGAAGAACATCAACAAACAATCAGTATGGCACAACTTCGAAGTAAAACTGACTTCAAACGCCAATATCACAATTTGGAACGAGAGTGAACGCACAGCCCATGATCGAAGATACATCAGAAAACACAATTCAGACGGAGAACCACACCCAGATAACATCGGTGTAGAAGACTACAGACACAAATCGCGTGATATGTGGAACGAAAACTACCACTACGCCTTTGCCTTCATGATTCAAACAAGCAAGACCGATATAAATCAAAGAAAAGTTACACAATTAAATGAAGAAGCGACAACAGACATTCCACTGTCCGAAATCAACCATGGACTCTCTGAAAACGCAATGGATACAATGGACCGGCAAGACGCAAACCTTCTCGCATATACATGACCATGAAAAAAGAGCAATTGTACCACTTTATGGGGTTCCTCCAGTTCTTCAAAGACAACTTATGTGATCTGGATGGAATCAATGAAAACGATTTCGAAAATAGCGATTGGATTGGCCCCGAGATGATCGCTATGACAAGAAATTCAAAAGAAAAGTATGAACGGGCAAATAGCGATCTGGTTGAAGACATCCTCTCTGTCTGTGAAACTAAACTAGACGATGAATCAACAGCAGAGCTATTGAATCAACAACACGAGAAAAAAGAAGGTCGTGCAGTAGATTAATATCCGATTAGGACTACAATCACCCATGTACCGAAACCACCTAAACAATAATAATAACAAGCAAGGTCTGAATCGTTTCCCGAAATACATCAGAAATATATACCTATTCACCAAGGAACACTACATTGAACAAGATATCGACAGGCTAGGATGGGACGAAATGGTAGAACTAATCCAGTCTGTAGAATCACTACCTGATGAAAAGAAAGACATCGAACACAGCCTTGAACGCCTGCACCAAAGAGGCTGGTACTACAAAGTGCAAGAAGACCAACTTCGAGTCACCGAACTATCCATTTCGGAAACCACATCAAAACAAGAAAATCGAGATCACACATGAGCCACCCAGCCACCTCAAAACTAAACGACCGACCAGCACACCTCGATGAACTTTTCGACTTGATGCAACCACCCAGAGACGGAATCGGATTCATCTCCCCAACTACACAGCTACCATACAAAGATCCAGGATACATTAGTGCATACGTTGAATATGATGGAACAATTGAAGGGCTATACTTTAACGGAAATGAATGGATAATCGACAAGCCAAGAACAACACACATTCATGAATTCATGTACAACGAGCAATTTAACACAAATTTCATAGGAAAACATATTGACATCATTGGAGAAAAACATGAAACTAAAATTGAAGCAGTAGATCCAATGATCCAAAAACAAGCACCGCCAGGATATCAAACCAAACTCTGTCTTTTTCACCGGCCACTCAGTGCCGAAGACTACCATATGATTAATCAAATTCCTCAATTTGCAGATGTCACAGCGATATACGGATCACCAAACGACGGCATCGTTGGATTAGTGATCAGAGAACGAGACATGGAAAGCCCCGACAACGACAATATCATATTCACGTACTTCAGACCTGATATCGGGACTTGGAGAATCCTAGACACAACAGGTGTACGTGCAACTGATTTCGAAATTGGTGATAAACTCCACTACGAAACAAGAGACAAACTGCAAGAATATTACGAAGAAATTGATATGATCGTAGGCCCCAGCGAAAATAATAACTGATCATTATCCTGAGGGGGTGATGGATTAAATTACCCCGATTATATTTTAGTAATTCAACACAAAACGGCAGAGGTTTTTAAAATCCGGTTTGGTTGAAGAAATATGTTCAGTAGATTGCAGTCAAATGATGAATTTTCAAATCGAAGGTGGTCAAAATGAGTAATATGTCACTAACAGATTTCACAGGAACTGACGACACGAAGAATACCACCGAATCAACGGGCAGTACAGAAACCTCGAAAGTGGGAACAGACCAGACCGAAGGAACACAAAAAGATAACACCGAGACACCAGAAATACCCATTAGCGATACCGAAGTGCAAGAATCTCACACAAAAAGTGGATTTTGCAAGGTACCAACGCACTACCCAACAGAAGAGATCAAAGAGTTAGCTGATCAGACCAATACGAAAAGCCTCCAAACATCAGACGGACCTGTAACGCCCACATTTGCCACAATAGCGGGCGACGGACACATGGGAGTATCAGACGGAATCGAAAACAAAGAAGCAGTTCTGAGTGTACTACAGAAGCTTACAGATCTGCCCGTCATTCTGTCAGGTGGAGGAATGAACACACCAATGGGATCGGGAGCTGTCTACGGAAGGGTAAAAGACACTACCGAGTGTGAAAATACAGTCCAACCTCATATTGAAGAAGTCTACCGTCTGCGAAAAACAGCGAAAGACAAAATCCGCAAACCCAAGCTCAGATCATACACAATCGAGGTACCAACAAGCAAGTCGGATTGTAGACAAGCTATTACAGCTCTCTCAGAATGGGAACAAGGAAAAATCGACTACCTTGACCCAACAAAAAAGAGGAAAGCAAGCCAGATCAGAGAACAGATTCATGGATTCAGTCGATTAAAACCTGGTGACAAAATCGATGTCCCATGTTATTCAACAACGCTTGATGTGATCTCAAAGCCGTTTGTCACCCATGCAGTCATCCCACGGATGAATTTCAAAGACAAAACACGAGAGGTGATAGCAATCACTGTAAGCAATCCACGAGGAGGCTACTACCAAATCGGGTTGTCGACAAGTGTCTCAATCACATCTAAAACAGCCTTAACGTGTTTCATGAGTAGTTCGGATTCATCCCCACCCAAACCGAACACTGCATTCACAAGAGACAACAAATTCTCAGTTACAGAAGTCAATATAACTACGATCCCAGATCCAAGTTATCCAGATGTCGTCGAACCAGATAAAGAAGTAATGGAATCACCCCTACCAGAACCACGGCTGCAAAAGAGTATAGACGATCTCAAAGGCGTCGGAGAGAAAACCGTGCATAAGATATTCAAAATCACAGAGAAACGTTCATCAGCCCATACAATTGCACATTCAATCTTTAACGAACAGAATATGCACCCAAATACGTTACCACAAATCAGACAAGTGCTTGACAGCCTACCAAACAGTAAATCAATATACGATCAACTTGAATCACTCGCCGTGAAAACGAAGGTGCCACAATGAGATTCTGGTTGATCTCGATGCTCACATACCACTTGAGTAAAGGCAACAAGAAGAACCCAGTATACAAATTTGCAGTATTTATTGTGATGGTACTATCACTTCCAATGTTGCTCGGAATCTCTGGTATTGAAGGTCAAATATTCGCACTCGCTTTTATTGGCTACCTAGTCTATAAAGGCAAGAAAATGGAACAAGCTGACAACTAAGAATATGAGTACAGATGGTGCCAGGACCGATCTCTCCCACTGTCGCAGCATCTTCAAGATAGAAGTGCAAGTCGAAGTGGGGGTAGCCCCACACATCATCAGGAGGATGCCCCTGTGGATTCCACGCGAACCCAACATACTCGAACGGAGCCGGAACATTGTCTGGGAGTTTGAGTCGATATGGTTTCGACCATTTCCCGTGAACCTGAACCCCCTCACCAGATTCTTCGAGTTCTTCAGGAGTCGGAAGTCCTTCCTGCGCAGCCGCCGAGAAGTGAATCCCGACGTATTTCGGCTTCCCACTCGGTGTGACCGAGGAGAAGGTACTGACTTTCCCATTCCCGAGACGCTGGCCCTCAGTCTGTTCTGTTATGCCCTTTGGTGGGAAGGCCTTTCGACCAGTATTTTGATTACCCTTTGCCTTACCACGACCTTTCGCGACGACACTAGACGAGAGTGCCGAACTCCCAACTGTGACTGACCCTGCACCTGCTAAGAACAGTCTACGAGTTAGTTTGTTTTCATCCATCTGCATCTACCATGCACAGGCAGAAAGTGGATAAGATTTTTGTGACGAATAGAAACACCTCTGCCACACCCTCTAGTGTGTTGCAACGAAAACAGTTAAAGTGTTAGCGTAAACAGAATGGGACAGAGTATGACTGGACTCGTATCCACTAATTCGATTGAAGCTACAACACTCACACCGTTAATTTTGGGAGGAGCAGTTAGTATGGTACAATTAGCGGTAATGGGTATCCTACTACTCACAACAACTGGGCTATATAAAGCGATGAAATCCGAATTCGGAGGTTCGAAAGCCCTTGGTATTGCCGGAGTGATGTATGCTTTCGAAGTTGTCTGGGTCCTAGCGTGGCTGTGAACACACGTTACAAACCATTTTCAGATGTGTGAAAATTCGGATGGGAAAAATGAACAGTATACAGAGGAGCAAGATAGTACCGATCTGAAGACTGAAAACGAAGATCCAGGCTTGAAACAAAGGCTAAAAAACAAATTCAAAACACTCGGAATAGCCATTGGGTTGGGAATCAGTGGCTACTCACTCACAATCCTATGGTACATCCCTTTCAGAAAGACAGCACTAACAAACGGAAGTAGTACAATGATGCTCACCCAATATATCGTATCAGCACTCGCAGCAGTAACTATCGGAGCAATCTATCTAAAATATACCGACAAAGGAACCGACTACATCGACATCAACATACCCAACAAGAAATCGTTCTACACAATGGTCGGTGGAGTAATAGCTCTCCTACTAATACTCTACACAATCAGTGTGTTCACGAGCTTCTTTGAGGTCGAAGCTGCTGATCACTCGATTCAACAATCGATGGTCACAACCACGACCGATCCCCGATTTATTTTGTTGATGATGCCACTTTCTATACTAGTCATCGGACCAAGTGAAGAATTCGTCTACCGGAACCTCATGCAGAAGCGGCTATATAAGGATTTCAGGAAGTGGTCAGCTGTTATTCTATCAAGTATCGTCTTTGCTGCGATCCACTATCCAACGTACGCTAATGGAGACCTCCCAAGTGTACTCGTTAGCTTAGGAACTGTCTTTTCTCTCTCACTCCTACTAGGATTCATCTATGCATGGACAGAGAATTTAGTGACCGTTGCTTTCGTACATGGAACATATAACGCCGCCCTGTTCGGACAGTTGTATCTCGAAATGACTAGAGGCATCGTCATCATCTGACGTATATCACCCAAAACATTCATTCACCCTCATGTGAAAGTAGTCGCTAATGACCAGCAGCAAAGGATTCTATTTCCATGACAAAGATTTCGATGTAGAAGAAGTCGCTAAGAGAGTAAGTAGCAAACTGGATGACGCTCCAGACGATATCAAAGAAGTAGTTAAGAAGACCAGAGACGCTATGGAAATGGACGATCTATTCGAATCCCGATTCACAAACGAATGGACGGGTCCAAATTACACAAACGGGATGGTCGATTTCGACACACCGTACTCAGATCTTAACGCCCGAAGCCGAGCAAAAGAGAAAAACCACCTCAGGAAAATGAAAGGGCAATTCTTCTATTTTGTCGCAGAAGTCATCGGAGAATCCAACACAGAAACAGTAAGTTGCCTCGTCGAGATCAGAGGTCGTGCCGCTGATGACAAAACAGAGTTTTTCATCCAAGAATATCTCGTCGGCTCACCAGGTATCTAAGAGACAGAGTGGTAGCAGCGTAGGATTAAGTACCCGGACATAACAATACAAGACACTCAACCACCCATGATCGAATGTATACCCGAACACGTAGGGAAAAGCAAGTGCCCAGAATGCGGAGAAGCACACAGACACTACGATTTCCTACCAGATTCAATGCTGTCAGTCACCCAGTGCAAGCAAATCAGAAACGAATCGGACGTTGACGAGATTTATCCAATATTCGAAGTACACGATCCAGAAGAAAGGAGTTTCACATCGGTTCCCGCAGTTATTGTTGTCGAAGGTGATGAATTCACAGTCGTATATTACGACACAACAGAAGATGAAGGCTGGGTAACGGTCAGCCACATCAAAGCAAAGAACTTCGTGTACAATTACGTAGCGAATGTCCAAGAGGGACTTCACAAAATGGCTCTTGATGAGCGAGTTATAGACGGTATGGATATCGTAATGCGAGAGAGAAAACCGCTCACATACTAACACAGACACCAGAACAAACTAACAATGGAAATCATACTAATAGCAGCTGTTAGCAAAAACAGGATCATTGGCTCAAATGGGAACATCCCATGGGATATCCCAGAGGATATATCGCAATACAAAGAACGAATCAAAGACGAAACTGTTGTCTTCGGGCGGAAAAGTTTCGACCCAGACCATGGCCGATCATCACCAAGTAAGCACCAGCTCATTCTAAGCCGTGATGACCGATCCACCGACAACAATTCAGCAACATACGTTTCAAACGTAGATGAAACGATCAACCTTGCTAAAGAGATGGGTGTAGAGAAATTGTTGGTTCTCGGAGGCGGAGAAATCTATTCACGTTTCTTGGAGCTTGCAGATAAAATGATCCTTTCAGAAATCCCCAACACGTATTCTGGAACAACAAAATTCCCAGAATGGGACAATTCACAATGGGAAGTCACAGACCGGGAGAAATATGACAAGTTCGAAATAGCCCACTACGAACGGAATTCAAATTGAACACTCCCTCCAATGTGTGTAACGGTGTGGAATTGAGGTGTAGTAGAAAGTGTTTTTAAATCCCGGTTAGTTTGAAAGATGTATAATGGGTGTGTTCTGTAGATCAATATCAAAAACCAGTCAGACACATAATAAAAGTGAAGCAGACAAACTAGAAGCGATCAGAACTAAAAAACAAATCAAAAACCAATGACGACACCAGCAGAACTAGATATTCCAGCAAAACAACGAGCAACGATTGCAGAACTAATGCAGGCTCACGGGTACACGAGCCTGAAGAAAACCCAAGCATACGCCTTCAACCAAGGTATCCTCGAAGATGGTAACGACCTCTTGGTTGCCGAAACCGGGAATGGAAAAACGCTAACCGCCGAAGCTATCGCATACAAACACCTGAAAAAGGACAATCGGGTTGCGTATCTTGTACCCTCTAACCAACTTGTATGGTCAAAGAAAGAAACAATCCAGAAATGGGCAGGTGACGATTACTCTGTTTACTCCGGGCAAAACAAATATCGAAATGCAGATATCGCTGTCGGCACATTTGAATCGTTCTACCAAGCAATCCTAGAAGGGCGAGAAGGAGTAAATTCCATTGACGCGATCATTCTCGACGACTTCCATGAGCTATATTCGGATTTCCGTGGGAATGCGATAGAACTTGCCATTTCAGCCGCTCTCTACGGGGATAACGACGATAACGATGATGCAAAAGGTGGTGGAAACGCAGAACTATACGGGATCTCGGCCACACTCGGTAATCCAGACGAGATCGGGGACTGGATGAACGCCGACGTTCATATTTCTCCAGAAGACCGACAAACACCAATCAAAGAAACTGCTATCGATTCAAGCAGTAATTCGACCAAACAGCACGTCGTCGACACCATCGAAGAAAACCCAGACAAATCGCCGTATCTGGTGTTCTGTTTCGCGAAATCGTGGACGGAATCACGAGCTGAAGCACTAGCAGAGGCAGACATTCTTGAAGGCCCATCAAAGGACAGGGACATCCGAGCTGAACTCACTGATCGTATTGATGGAGTGCTAACCGAAAGCCACAAAGAAATCATCGAGATGATCAAATCCGGTGTAGCATACATCCACGCAGATCTATCCGGCAAAATCAAACGCTACGTTCTTGACCTCTACGAAAATGGGGAAATTGAAGCGATCACGACAACAACTTCGCTAGCCTACGGCTTTGACAGTCCAGTGCAGTCAGTCATTATTGCAGATATCACCCGGATGGGCGAATATGTTGGCGTATACGAATATGTGCAGTGGGCAGGTCGGGCAGCACGACCTCGTTTCAATTATGATACAGGTTACTGCTACACACTTACCAACGACACAGAAGAGACGGCAGATAGATACTTCAGCCCAGATCGAGAGCTAGAGGATGTCAAAACCCACATCGACAACGACGAGCAATTCCGCTGGCTAGTCTTAGAATTGGTCGCAAACGGGTGGGATACAACTGAAGACATAGAGAAATTCATCCACGAGACCCTCTACTGGGAGCAAATGACCACAGAGAATCCGTGGGGAAGAGGTCCAGAAACGAAACAAGAGAAACTCGAATCCAGACTCGACGACACTACAGAATGGCTTGACAAAGAGGGCTTCATCAGTGAACGCAGCACTGAACAAGGATTCACCACAACAAGTCTAGGCCGAGGAGCAGTTGATTTCCACTACGGAAGCTTTGTCAACGCTGAATTGGGAAGCATCAAAAGCTTCTACAACTGGATCGAAGATAGTGACCACAACGACATCAGGCAACTGGACTACATCTACAGAGTCGTAACAAACTTCGATCTGACCCTTCGAACAAGTGGCGTAGACGGTCGACTCGAAAGTGCAATCAAAAGTTGCGGGTATGACGATAACGAGGCAGGGATCACAACAGGGCTCATCCGATGGTACTGGATGGGCAACTACTCGATGGAACAAATCGAAGACGAAACTGAAATCGATGCCACATACCTTCCAGGTCTAGCTCAAAAGGTCAGTAACACGATTCGAGCAACAAAATACGTAGTCGAAGCTGCACCAAACGCTCGAACCCACGAGTGGACAGATGACCTTGTATTCCGAGTCGATAAGGGAATCCAAGAAGACGCAATCCCCATCGTTGCAGATATCGACGCTCTCGGTCGTGTGAGAATCAGATTCCTTCGCACCTACCTCGAAAAGATGGCCCGACAAACCCTAGAGGTAGACGCAGATAACGACCTGTGGACACTCCTAACAGACTTCTACAACCACACAGGAAGCGAAGAGAAATTCGTAGATGTACTCATTGACCAGACGCCGATGATCGGTAAGATTACAGGGAAAAACCTAGCTGCTCTCATCAAAGAAGGTGAAATCGAAATCACAAACAAATCTACGAGTGAAGAAAACGCCCTAACCACCACCGGTGAAACTGCCAATGCATCAGCGGAACTTGGAGACAATAACAGTACAGGAACCCATCTAGGCGACTTCTAACGTAGTAGCAACAACACAAGAACAACTAACGAACAACGAACAAACACAAAGGGTATATAGCATAAATCACTTGTAGCAGATGGGTGTTGGCAGCAGAGGTGCCAAAACCCGTCGTCGAAGCCCACTATAGTCCCCACACGCCGTGTTCAAACGGCTACCATCCAAGTCCCATGGATGGGTCTCCTTTAGTAAAATTCAGCCAGTGCAATCAGTTTAATACTCAGAAGAAATTAATCAGATATGATGAAACGAAGGCAGTTCATCATATCGACAAGTGGCACCATTGGGCTAACTGCAATTGCAGGATGCGGAAGAAGTAATCCTGCCAGAAGACCCTCCATTCAAAGTGTAAACACTGACAAGTTGGAATTGCAAGTCACAGTTACCAACGCAGATCTTGCAGATTCAATCCAATTCGACGTACAAGGCGGGTCCAATGAAACCAAGACAGTATCTGAAAGCGAACCTACAGCGATCTACCAACTCGGAAACCCAGAGACGATTGGAACTGAAGATCAAAAACTAAGCAATGGGGCCGAATTCTCGATCAGACTAAACGGTGAAATCGAAGGCGATGAACAAAGCGACGGCCCCGTCGACACTAGAGAGTGGGTTTTCAATCCAGGAATCGAACTAACCAACGTCGTAAAAGCCGAAGAAATCGAATACACACCTGAGTCTCATTCGCAAGCTGCCACTCCAGTCTTCGAGATAGCCAACAGTGGAAATGTACCAACACGTCTGAAGCAATTAGCGATACTCAATTTCGATCAGGAAATCCCACTCCAGAATTCGAATGTTGAAACAGGCTTCGCTCGAACAGCAATCTCACAGAGAGGGGTTGAAACCCGTATCAAAAGAGTAGATCCACACGAGAATGGAGACCACTACATTCCAGTAGGTGAAACAGCAAGATTCGCTGTCGACGGACTCCTAACACATACTGGAGAACCTCCTGAAAGTACCGATAGCCATGATCAGCAATTCGTTGCAAGCGTCAGATGGCTCGGCGGCGATAAAAGCCACCAAATCACCGCCAGACTCAAGGGTGGAATCCAAGAATCAGAAGGAACTGAAGACTACAGGTTCAACGATTTCGAGATCGTAGAGATAGCAAACTACAACCCCATAGACTACCGCAGTTACAACAACCCAGAGTTTCCGAAAGTATAGTAAACTAACGCTAAACCCAACTATTTCAGTCGACCCCCCCAGGGGTGAGAGGGTTATTGGAGGTCGACGGAAAATGTTTTGTAGAAACAGCATATAGAGAACTATAACAACCCGATTACGGGTTGGTAATGGACGTACCCTTGTGGGTTTGAAACTCAACTCAGGAGAGTAAATGCACGACAACAGACTAGTAATGGACGTACCCTTGTGGGTTTGAAACGGATACGACGACCAGCAGATCGAGGCGATTAAAGCATGACTGACGACGACGAGATTACCAACGAGATCGACGAGAGAGAACGAGCCTGTATAAGAGGACATCAGGAGACCAAAGCACGACTGATTAATTCCCCACGATGGACCGAACCAGACGCCGACGAACTTGTCAGGGCTGCATACAGCTACGAAGACTTTGCGCGGTGTGTGCTGGGAGAGTTACGCTTCGATAGGATCAACGAGGAGTAACTTACCAATTATCAAAGGACACAGAGAGACGAAACGCCGGCTACTAGAGTCGCCACGATGGAGCCAAGAGGACCTCCACGACCTGCTCACTGCCGTCGAGGGTTACGAGCATTTCGCCCGGTGTGTGGTCGACGAGCTCCGGTGGGATCAGCGAGACGAGTAATGGACGTACCCTTGTGGGTTTGAAACGAACGCACTGGCGAAGTCGCGCTCTCCGAAGAGTAATGGACGTACCCTTGTGGGTTTGAAACGACTCGGTGAGTCGATACCACACCAATGTGACCACCGTAATGGACGTACCCTTGTGGGTTTAAGACATTGATACTCCCTTAGGTTGTTTCATCTGTTTCAAGCCGGTGTGGATGTACCCTTCTAGGTTTGAAACATCACACACTAGAACAAGCAACACCCGATAAATTTACTAACACAATAGTAGATGGCATAATTGAAGGATTGAAAACAACCTATGGTACTTCCAATATTAGCAGTGACTTTCGCGACAGTCGCAACAGGATTAGTATTAGCTCAAATAAACCGAAAACTCTCAGTCCGTCAACAACGAAAAGCACTAGAAAGGTACAAAACATGGGGCCCTCCCAAAACAGATAATTCACAAACACGCCAGAAGAGAAACAGAACCTCTGATAGAGGTGTTTTTATCTCTCGTTGAGGGTGAGAGATATGAAATTAGACGGTCTCACTTACTACGATAGAATCCTAATAATGATTCCAATCGCCCTAATTCTGATCCCACTACTATTACAACAATTCTATGTGGGGGAAATTTACGCCATAGTCATCGGATCAATCATCTCCATAATGATCACAGGACACGCTCTGTTCATAGAACCACGTCGACGCAAGACACCCCCAGATAACAGTAGGATTAAAAACCAGTAACGATCACAATCGTAACAGACCACAACAAATGGCTCAGAATCGGTTTTCGCTTAATCGAAGGGATATCATCAGAGTTGGTGGAGTCGGTACAGTGACAGCCCTTGCAGGGTGTGTCGAGGGTGAAATAGTCGATGTCTCATATGACTGTGCCGTTGACGAACCGCAGAACATCCCAGAAGCAACAAGACCGCAAAAAGGAGATCCAAATGCAGATGTGGAGATAGAATTTTTTCAGGCCTATTCGTCACCACCGACAGGGATTTTCGTATTAAACAGACTAAGACCGATCATCGAAGAATACGTAGAAACAGGAAAAGCACACATCAAATTCCACGACTACCCACTCAATCAAAACACAACGTGGGCTAACCAACTAGCTAGTGTGGGTCGATACATCCACGCAGTCCACGGTGATGATACATATTTGAATTTCATCTACGAGCTACACAGAGCCCAAGCCTACGACAGATCAAATCTATGGCAGTCTATCGGAGACGCAGCGAAAGAGATCGGCGCAGATCCATGTGCAACAATTGCACATGGGAGTTGGAAAACCTATGAAGAAGATTCAGAAGTTGACAAATCATACGCAAAATCACTAGGGATAGAACAAGCCCCAACAACCATCATAAACGGAGAGAGACTCAACAATAACAGGCCAGAAGTGATCTCACAAGAACGAATGAGAGAGGCAATTAAAGCAGAATTAGAATCAAAGTGAGGCCAGTCTTTAACAGGATACAAATAATAGTGCCACAAGATGGTAAATCACAACGACGTAACAATCGTATTCGCTGATGGGTCGTCACTAAACGTTCAATATGCCAGTAGATTTGTTGGTGCAGACTGGGTATATGCAGAAATTGTTGTTGAGAGTGGGGAAATGAGAAAAGACAATTCTGCTAACGTTGATGAAGTAATCCTACAAGCAGACGAAATCAGATACATCAGATGCGACCAAACGTACGCACCAAATGAAGCACCTCAAAATTACCGCATACATTGTTCAGATGACTGGGATGCAGAAACAGTCGGGAGAGGGAGAGGTGAAATTTGGAAAGCCCAGCACAAATTACACCCAGACAAGGACCTGGGTGAACAACCTCATATGTGAAAGCCTACACAAACAGTCAAATCAACGCGGTAGAGTCTTCCGTCCACTAACATAGTCACCAAGGATTACACCACGATCTATCGATATATCTAACCACTGAGCCCGCTTTGGTAATGGCACCTGTTGGGTATTAGGCACACCTTCCTCTTTGACTACATCCGGGCGGAAAACATACGCAGACCCCAACATTGGATCTTCACCGAAAAATATCACCAGTGGTCGCTTGTGATCGACAGCTCGCAGCACTACAGGTTTAGGGAAAGATGCCATCTCGCGGTACATATATTCCTTTGCGGTACAGTACAGAATATCCTCGCCAGTATCGTATTTGAGTGCATAATTGCCAAACTCACCGGAGATGGTAGCCTCCAGATCCCATCCCCAGTGGTAGGCATTCCCCCGCAACTCTTCGATCAACGTGTTTTCCCCAAATTCCCTTTCTGAATCTCGGTGCCGCATATGAGGATAAAAGAGGGACACTTAATAAAGTTATTGTCAAGAACAGTAAACTACAACAGGAATACAGAAGAATAATAATAATAATATGTTAGTTTTTGAAATGCATTTTGAGTGGTATTAAATAGAAGAAAATTGGTTAAGATACACAGAGAAGATGCTGTATCAACCACGCAAGAGAGGTTATTGAAAACGGTGGAGAAGGAATCGTAGTCCGATCCAAGTTCCCGTTCCATTACGATCAATTCAGTAACCGGCTGGGAAAATATGTTCGCGAGAACCATGTGACTACAGACGAACACTGGTCTCATACTGACATTACAGAAAACCAGATTTAAACACCTAAACAACCACAAATATACCAACTATGACCATCGGAACCATAATCACATCACTGGGAAACGCCATCGCAACCATCATCCTGTGTTTGGTTGGCGCTATTGTTATCCTAGACGTAGGTGTAGATGACATCAAAGAGTACCTAGTTGAACGAGAAAAACAAAAAACAATCAGAGAATATCTCAATATCCAACGTGACCGTGAAGCCCTCGGTGTTGCCGAAGAAGAACACCTCCTCGCCGGAGTCGACGCCAGTATTGAAGATCTCATTAATGGAGACGAATCCATAGAAGAAGATGAGTTAGATAAAGTGGAACCAGACAGAGACGGAGAAATCGAAGCTGAAACCCAACCCAACCCAGCAGAGAACTCCAGTGGGTGAAGGTGAAGATTGAGTGTATTTTTGAATCTCGGTTGAAGTGGAAGATTTGAGATGGTTGCAGTGACCCTCAAAGCAGAGTAGCAGACAACTAACCGCAGTTAAACAGCAATTAATACATGACTGACGACCACATGACCTCCCGAACTATCGAGCAGGTTGTAACGCGACTCAACAACACCTACAGTGACGAACTCGGAGACGATTTCGAAATCGTCCACCGGATCACTGGAGAATTCCCGAATGGGGAAGCAAGCCACAGAATCCGTGTGAAGCCCACTGAAGACGGAAGTGTAGAACAGCAATTCGAAAGCGACATCGGTGAAGCATTCACCGAAGACGAGCTGCAAGCGTTCATGCGTGGGCTTGAGCTTGCTGGCTTCAACGAAATCGAAAACAAAGCACAGGCACCCTAAACAGTAGCCCACTGTTTTTCGGCTCATACTATACCAGACTAAAACTAAAATAATCATGTCTTCAGGCCAAACCATTAGTAAGGAAGCGACTACTACACCCACGACCAACGGTGCTTTTCAACACAAACAGATGGATGGGAACTGCACTTGCCCGATCCATCGCGATGGAAATATCT
>Ga0306874_100416_pt1 | contig 14095 bp, 12 predicted proteins | sample AntCluMetagen315_FD_190406 | JGI IMG/M metagenome (GOLD analysis project Ga0306874, IMG submission 190406) | Saline lake microbial communities from Club lake, Antarctica - Metagenome #315 (v2) (version 2) | ecosystem: Environmental > Aquatic > Non-marine Saline and Alkaline > Saline | place...
AAGGCGGTTGACGAGAAAGTTAAGAAGCTGGTCCTCGTGGATCTCACCGTCTGCTTGTTTGGTTTTAGACACACCTTCAGCAAGCAGACGTTCTAACTAAGCGGCTTTGTGAAGTACTGATCCTGTTTCTACGTATGATTCAGACTCTAATACAAATGAGTATTGTTCTACTTGATCGGAAGATCTTGATTCAAGTATTGTTTTTGGAGTTCGTAAATACCAATACCCTGCGCTTGTCGTGGTAATCCCAGTAAGACCAAGGATAGTCAATGCACGGCGAGAAATTCCCATATGAAAGAAATACTCGTAATATAATATAAAATCAACGATGGCACTGCCTAGTTCAGTGTGTTTGAGAAGTGAGCAGGCCGTAATAAGTGGTGATCATGACACTCGCAGACCTGATCAGGGAGACGATAGACATACCAGAGCAAGAGGTTTGGGAGAACGAGCGCACCCTGACACCCGTCCGGGTGTTCGGGGTACGACTTCACTCGATAGGATTGTCGCTGTGGGAGGTCATCGCTGTCTTTGATGTACTCGGGATCGATCGCTCTCATAGAGATGTGTGGAACTGGACGCACGATCTCGCCGAAACACGATCAGACCCGCCGACCATGCTGCGGTATTCTCGCGGTGACTTCCACTTTAACCACCCAACATCATATCCGGCGTCTTTTTTATTTTTGAGGTTGCTGAGGTTGTCGTAGAACCGAGTGACGGTTCGTTGGAGGGCTTTCGAGTGAAGTTCACCAAACACTGGATAGTCGTCTTTCCAGTCGGTCAATCGGTTGTGGTGTTTGTACGTACTGCCGATAGTGTCCGTGTTGTCTGGTAGGTTCGTGTATTCGTGGCGGGTGTAGTTGTAGGCTTGACGATGGATATTGATGTGCCGATGGAGTTCTGCCGCTACCTCGCTGTTTGGGTGGGCGCGATAGCGGTGTGTGTATTCCATCGCTGTACCATGATCACAGAGTGATAGAAAATTAATTGTTTGCACTTGGTGCGGCGATTCATCCCCGCCCTACTGCGCTCACATCCGTTCGCTTGTTGAGGACGGGGCCTTCTCGCCTACCTTCAGGTAAAATCGTACCTATCAAGACCCCCAGCCATTCACTACAAGTCTACGCTTCAGAATCAGTCTGTAGTTCCGCTCGGAGTTCAGTAACAGCAGCGACCTCTTCGTCGGGTACTGTTGTTTGTTCTACCCGTTCTATAGTCTCATCGAAGGCTGCCTGCGTGAATGCAGGAACTGGTTTCGGGTAGGCCATCTTCTAAATATAGAACTCTCTGGTCAAAAGCCCATCGGTACTCTCAGAGGGCTGGATTTCGCGGACTACGTTATTTACGTTCAAGGCTAACCAACAAAACAAACCATTTTCTCACAACTGTTGGTTAGCAATTAGCTTATTAATCCTGCGATTAAATTCGTTGACCAACAAAAATACAGATATGAAACTGGCTACATGGAACTGTAATCAAGCATTCCGAAAGAAGCAGCATCACCTTCTCAACTTTGAGCCAGATATCGCAGTCGTACCTGAGTGTGAGAATCCTGCGGAGAAGGGTAACTGGTCTGATTTTACGGATTGGCGGTGGATCGGTGACGATCCAAACAAGGGGATTGCGGTGTTCACTCGAAATGATATCACCATAACCAACACCAAGGAAATCGGTGACGCTGACTATTTCCTCTATGTGGAGACCGACGTTGTGGACCTCCTCGCAGTGTGGGCGATGAACGACGAGGAGAATCCGCGGCGACGCTATATCGGCCAAGTTCACACCGCCCTCGAAAATAATCCTGAACTGGTCGACGAGGAAACGATCGTTGCTGGTGACTTCAACTGGAACGTAATGTGGGATGAATCTCCAAAGAGCCCGTTGTGCGGCGATTTCTCTGATGTGCGAGGGAAATTGAACCAGAACGGGCTCTACAGCGCATACCACGCAGTGCGTGGTGACGAGTTCGGCGAGGAAACAGAGGCGACGTTCTATATGCACAAGAAGAAAGAACGACCTTACCACATTGATTACATATTTGCCCCACGAAGACTAATTGAGTCGGATATCAAAGTGACGGTCGGTGGGTACGACGATTGGATTGATGCGAGCGATCATGTGCCGCTGTTGGTGTCGATCTGAAACAGTACCCGTTTGTACAGTTTGGATTCACTCTCCCTGATTTCGATCCCACGAGGGTTCGTCTGTAACTTTTCCTCTTTAAGTCGGAATCGTGGTCGGCGTCATCGTCTTTCTCCTTCGCCACAGTTTGTCACCTGTTACTCATCCCGCCACGACCCCCATACCTCCCGATATTTGCCGAGTTCGCGGTACTCCTTCTTCCGCTTGAAGGCGTCGATGGCGTAGATCACCTGGTTGTCCTTATCCCAATCGATCAGCACGCGGACGTCACCGACACGAAGCTTGTAGCCGGGATGGTTCTTCAACCGGTCAAGAAAGTGCCCCGGGAAGTCACCGATGTCCTCCAGCTTGTTGATGATCCGCTCGGCGTCGTCTGTTTCGAACTGCTCCAGCGTTTCGACCAACGTCTCCGTCAGGACGACCTCGTGAGCCACCGGTCAGCCCTCAGTCGTCAATGCCGAGGCGTTTGCGGGCCTCGTCCGTGGACATCGTCCGTCCCGCTGCAACATCCGCGTAGCCCTCCGAGACGCCTTCCTGGGCCCCGGGCGTCAGAATCGGCTCCGTGGTGTCACGCAGCACCTCACGAACGAACTCCGAGCGGTTGGTATACTCTAGTTCCTCAGCCAGTTCGTCGATCTCTTCGAGCAGTCGCTTCGGGACCTTCACGTTCAATTTCACCATGTCCCCGTCGCCGTTGTCGTCGGCGCCCGTGCTCATATGCCGTGGTACGTGAGTAGTACTGAAAGAACTATCGCCAACATTGCCAACAACTGTTAAAGAAAGTGGTACTAATATCCGACGGGTCTCACAGGTTTTCTTGACATAACAGAACCGGATTGAGAGGTTGATTGTTCCTCTTCAGAACAACATGTATTGTGCACAAGCCTGTACTAGAGGGTATGGCAGCCGGAGAAGCTCCTGAAGAAACCAAAGTCAGTGACCGAGGAATGGTCACAATCCCGGCGGACCTCCGTCGACATCTCGATATTGAGCCCGGTGACAAACTCCGCTGGAACACTGACGAAGAAGGGAATCTCTCCGTAGAGGTGGTCAAGCAGCGCTATGGTGCCTTCGAAGACGACGACATGAAGGCTCCGATGGGCGGTGACAGCCTCGAAACGCATGATCTCACTGGGAACGAGGAAGACCCCGCATTTAGAGAGGATACCTAAATGGCAGTTGGGGTTTATTAATAGGGGATTGCAGGATGCCCCAGTAAGGTTTGCTCGAACATCAGCCGATCACAATACGATCGAAGGACTGTCGATTTAACGAGTCCCAAAATTCACAGATATATGCAACATACAAAGATATATTGAGTGCGCCGTTGTAGATGCTGCTATGGCCGAGTTTGATCCTGTCCCTGATTCAGAGGCCCCCCGTCGACGATGGCAAGACGGGACTGACACCTTTAGTCGGGTCTACGAGGTCGCTCTGGGGATTACGTCACCCACAGCGTACACAGACATTGCGGAGCTAGCTGACTGCTCACCGAACGCTGCGAAAAAGCATCTTGAGCGTCTGTCCGAAATGGGTATCGTTCGAGAAAATCAAGAGAGTCGACCGGCACAATACGAACGCAATGAGGGGTATCTAGAGTGGCAGGATGCAAGCCGGATCGCTGACGAACTCGCTGTCGAGGAGATCATCGATCGGGTGCGATCACTCGAAACACAGCGTGAGGAGTACGAGACACAGTTCGAGGCGACAGATCCGACAGCAGTCTCTGTGTTCGACGCCGAACGCCACGACACCGTTCATGAGCGAATGGCTGCGGTCGGTGACTGGCAGGGAGTAATTCGTGATATTCGGCTGTATGAACTCGCTCGTCAGCTCTCCCAAAACGATGGCCACCTCATTCCCGCATAGATGGGCCTGCCATCAGACGACTCGAATCCAACACCGGATGCGACTGGGCCACCGGATCGACAGACGTTGCGACTCTTAGAGAAACACCTGAGCTCGGACCCACTGGTCGCCGAGACCGCATTCGACCCCGATAGCTACGAACCCAGCGTGCTTCAAGCACTGCTTGATACGGGTCGATATCCGGAGTCGACGACTGCTGTGAGAGTCGACATCCGATGGTTCACGACGGGCGATTTCTCAATGCACTACGTCGAAGCACACAGCGACGGAGAGTTGTGGGAATGTCGCTGGGACAGACATCCAAACACTCACAATAGCCGCTTGCACTTCCATAAGCCACCGTCTGGGACTGATATCACTGACCTTGAACTCCCGTCGACTCATCCGCTGGAAGTATACTCGATTGTACTGTCTGCTGTCGAGCAACGAATCGAGAGGCTGTGGTCCGAGTGACTGGGGTTCTGGCCCGTCTCAAGCGCCCGCTACTGTACCTGATGGCCCCGGCATATATCATCGCAGGCGTGCTGCATTTCATCCTTCCTGAGTTGTATGTCCAAATTATTCCACCGTTCCTCCCGGCAGCGCTTGTGCTCGTCTATCTGTCTGGTATCGCCGAAATCGCCGTCGGGATTGGGCTACTGATCCCTCGAACGCGACAGCTCGCCGCGTGGTCGACGGTCGCGTTGCTTGTGGCCATCTTCCCAGCGAACATCTACATGGCGACCCATGGGGTCGTCATCGAGGGAATGCCTGGCGGTGGCGACCCCTCCGAGCTCGTTCGCTGGGGTCGACTCCCTCTACAGGGTGTGTTGATTCTCTGGGCACTCTGGTATACCCAGCCATTGGATGACACTGATTGATCTCAAGCTATCGGTAGGTCCTGAAACTCGAAGTCTTCTGTCGACGTCACTGTCTCGTCGACGACGCGGTACTCTCGATGCCGGTTTGCACCGACAATGTCGATCAGCTCGTATTCATTTAGCTTTCGGAGTTTGTTTCGTCGAGCCCGATTCCCGACGGGCACTCGATCTCGATTCTCATACACTGTATCTGCCACCTGTTCATACCGCTGGTGTAGTTCGCTCGGTGTCATCGATCCCGACTGCCGGATCAGCTCATACAACACTTGATGATGCAGCGGCAATGACTCTAAATTCGATTGTCGAATCCAGTGTATCGCTCGCTCGTAGGCCTGCTCGATCCCCACCGATTCAACAGCGGACTGTTCCTTGCTGGCGATTTCGGCGGCGGCCCGTAGCGTCTGAATCCCCTCACGCGCAACGCCGCCGACGTGATCGGCGATCGACTCTAAATACGCTCGCTCCACGTCGACGGTCAGACCGTGACGCACCCGCGGTTCCAGGATGTCGGCTAACTCCTCACAGCGATACCGTGAGAGTTTGAGTTCCTGGCCGACAAGTCGTTGCCGTACGTGCTCGTCGTTGACGCGAGAAAGCAGCGTCTCGGGTTCGTGGACGATTACGACGACTGCCAGCAGTGGAATCTCCGCTAGCTGCGAAAGTGCGTCCCGATGAAGATCATCGCCTTCGTCGAGGACCACGATGAGCGGTCGCTCTACACGCTTGTGGAGCCGTCGCCACAGCTCGTCTTCGGGGGTTGTTCGTGTTGGATCGCCACCGAGTGCTTCGAGGACAGCGCGGGCGATTCCCGCTGGTGAGTTTCCGAGCGAGCGGACATGGGCGAAGTCGACAGTTGCCTGTCGCTGGAGTCGCTCGGAGGTATGGCGTGTCAAGACGGTCTTGCCGACACCACTGGGACCATAGATCAACACGTCGGCTGGCTGGCGGCCCGCTACTGCGGGTTCGAACGCGTCGGCAAGCACTTCGACGGCCGCCGCGCGGTGGAGCAGTCGATCCGGGAGGTAGGCGTCGGTAAAGACGTGCTCGTCGACGATCATAGGTGTTTGTTGTGCTGTGCGGGAATATAAATCGGGCTTGTATTTCCGGGAGTAAAGCTAACCAACACCCACCTGTATATTCTATTTTTGTTGGTTAGTTTTGCTGTCGACATTGCTGGATGTACCCTCATACAGTTTTCTTATTATGTGCCTCAGCAAACCGAATACGAGGATTATCTTTCTATTTCAATCCTGTGCTGGGTTTTCCGGTGGTCTCGACGACAGCTTTCAAAGACTGTCTTATCTCTCCTTCAAACCCACGAGGGGTTCGGCTGAAAGGATTACCGAGGTTGCACAGCCGGGTTTCTCGTTCAAGCTTCAAACCCACGAGGGGTTCGGCTGAAAGCAATGAGTAAAACAAGCCCAAGGCAGTTAAATTCAGGTAGCTTCAAACCCACGAGGGGTTCGGCTGAAAGGACTGGAGGAATCCGGAGTAATCCCCGGAGATCGCTTCAAACCCACGAGGGGTTCGGCTGAAAGCCTCGAAGACCGCCTCGCCGACCGTCTCGTAGGGGGCGCTTCAAACCCACGAGGGGTTCGGCTGAAAGGCTTGACAGTGCATACAGGAGTTGGCTGGTCTAATCGCTTCAAACCCACGAGGGGTTCGGCTGAAAGCCGATGCCGATGCGACCAGCTACGAGCGGCTCCGCGACGCTTCAAACCCACGAGGGGTTCGGCTGAAAGGACGGGATGCCCATTTTCTGAATGAACCTGCATTTGCTTCAAACCCACGAGGGGTTCGGCTGAAAGACTGCGACTACCCGATCGAGCGCGGCGCAGTGCTGCTTCAAACCCACGAGGGGTTCGGCTGAAAGTCGCTGTTTTCCTTCGGGCTCGACAAGGAGGTCGTCGCTTCAAACCCACGAGGGGTTCGGCTGAAAGTGGAGCTCATCGGCCAGTTCGTCGGAGACTGAAATGGCTTCAAACCCACGAGGGGTTCGGCTGAAAGTCATCGAACCACCGCCTCAAAGAAGGCGCGACGGCCGCTTCAAACCCACGAGGGGTTCGGCTGAAAGGAGAGAAATGACTAGAGAGGTATGAATCAGCGTGTGGCTTCAAACCCACGAGGGGTTCGGCTGAAAGGGGACGGTCTACGTCGGCAGCGACGATAACAGCCTGCTTCAAACCCACGAGGGGTTCGGCTGAAAGCAGGTGACGCCCGAGGACGTTACAGAGACGCCGATAGGCTTCAAACCCACGAGGGGTTCGGCTGAAAGACCTGTTCGGGGATAATCGAAAGCACTTCGATTCTCGCTTCAAACCCACGAGGGGTTCGGCTGAAAGTGGTATCGCTTCATCGGTCGTCACCAGCGTAGATCTGCTTCAAACCCACGAGGGGTTCGGCTGAAAGGATTAACTGATTCGGCTCCGATCCGCTGCCTGTTCAGCTTCAAACCCACGAGGGGTTCGGCTGAAAGTCGGTAAGCCCGCTCCGCTCTACTTTTCGTCGTCAGCTTCAAACCCACGAGGGGTTCGGCTGAAAGGCGACGTGAGGGCGTTCTCGATCACCGACACGGCGAAGCTTCAAACCCACGAGGGGTTCGGCTGAAAGAAGCCGCCACCGAGGACATCGTCGACGCTCGTTCGGCTTCAAACCCACGAGGGGTTCGGCTGAAAGTCTCCTTCGTGATCGCAACGATCACAGGTGTAGTCGCTTCAAACCCACGAGGGGTTCGGCTGAAAGTCGTCGCCTTCGCCACCCTCGCCGCGAGGGCTGGGCGCTTCAAACCCACGAGGGGTTCGGCTGAAAGAGCTCGATCTCGACCGGCACGTGGTCGGGAGACTCGCTTCAAACCCACGAGGGGTTCGGCTGAAAGAGTAGGGTCGCCACACCCGCGAAAGCAACGAGCCCGCTTCAAACCCACGAGGGGTTCGGCTGAAAGAAAAACTTATGGGCCAACGATCCGTTAGTTGCTCGCTTCAAACCCACGAGGGGTTCGGCTGAAAGCACACCCCCACCCCACACACACGGACCGTTATTCGCTTCAAACCCACGAGGGGTTCGGCTGAAAGACGAGCGCGGCGGCTGGAACGAGTCGGGTCATAGCTTCAAACCCACGAGGGGTTCGGCTGAAAGCCTTCCTACGGTGCTGAAACCATGAAATCACTGAAAGAGCTTCAAACCCACGAGGGGTTCGGCTGAAAGCACCAGCGAGGAGCCTATTAGCCCAAAAGAGGGGCCGCTTCAAACCCACGAGGGGTTCGGCTGAAAGTACTGCCGTCTGGTCGCTGGTTGCCAAACCATACTGCTTCAAACCCACGAGGGGTTCGGCTGAAAGCACGCGCTCTTTTGGCCGACCGATAACCTGCCGTAGGCTTCAAACCCACGAGGGGTTCGGCTGAAAGCCGGGCGAACCGCTGTATCCCGGTGAGAATACGATTGCTTCAAACCCACGAGGGGTTCGGCTGAAAGCATGGATCCGTCCTCAAAGCCATCACCAACTACCACGCTTCAAACCCACGAGGGGTTCGGCTGAAAGCCTATCCTGTTCGAAGAACGTCCGCTGAAGGTCGAGGCTTCAAACCCACGAGGGGTTCGGCTGAAAGGGCGGGCGGCAGGCAATGGCGTCGGTTACGCGACGAGCTTCAAACCCACGAGGGGTTCGGCTGAAAGGTGGTTGTGGATTCGGTCGCCACTCTCGGTCTCGATGCTTCAAACCCACGAGGGGTTCGGCTGAAAGCTCATCGGGGAGCGATGAGAATTGTGAGTCGTCGAGGCTTCAAACCCACGAGGGGTTCGGCTGAAAGTCGGGGTTGATGAGCATCGCGATGTCGTCGGGCCAGCTTCAAACCCACGAGGGGTTCGGCTGAAAGCGTCCGTCATCGCTTGCTGCTGACGGGCCTTGTGGGAGCTTCAAACCCACGAGGGGTTCGGCTGAAAGACAGGCCGATCGTGCGGACGTTGTCACGAAGCCGGGTGCTTCAAACCCACGAGGGGTTCGGCTGAAAGGCGGCCACTGACGGCGGCGCAGCGACCGACGAGCCCAGCTTCAAACCCACGAGGGGTTCGGCTGAAAGTTCTCGATGGCGTCTTCCTTGAGGTCGTACTTGATGCTTCAAACCCACGAGGGGTTCGGCTGAAAGCGTTCACTGAGACGTATTCTGTGGGGGCCTACAGCGTGCTTCAAACCCACGAGGGGTTCGGCTGAAAGTCTTGACAGGGCATACAGACCCATCACCACGAGTGAGCTTCAAACCCACGAGGGGTTCGGCTGAAAGGCTCCAACAGCCCCGGCCGGACGACCGAATCCCACCAGCTTCAAACCCACGAGGGGTTCGGCTGAAAGCGTCCTTGGGAAGCGGGTTGAATGGGAGATCGCGATCGCTTCAAACCCACGAGGGGTTCGGCTGAAAGGCGATCTCCGCGCCGGGCTCGGCGTGGTTGATACTGCTTCAAACCCACGAGGGGTTCGGCTGAAAGGTTCGCGTAGTTGTCCTCGACGATCCAGCGGTCGTCGCTTCAAACCCACGAGGGGTTCGGCTGAAAGCGAGTCTTCGGGTTGCCCGACGAGTCCGACGGGACGCTTCAAACCCACGAGGGGTTCGGCTGAAAGAACTGGCCGACGAATGGGAGGGCGAACTGCCCGCCGCTTCAAACCCACGAGGGGTTCGGCTGAAAGATTAACGTTGATACGGACAAAATCGTGAGTGATACTGCTTCAAACCCACGAGGGGTTCGGCTGAAAGCGTCTACCGCCATTCAGACGGGACGGGCGAACCTGCTTCAAACCCACGAGGGGTTCGGCTGAAAGTACTTATAGGTTGTTATAGAGGATTATAACTCATTGCTTCAAACCCACGAGGGGTTCGGCTGAAAGCGTAGGCGTCGATCATCCGAAAATCGCCTCCGGCGGCTTCAAACCCACGAGGGGTTCGGCTGAAAGCCAACCGCTTGGGTTGGGCGTCGCCGCTGTCGTCGCTTCAAACCCACGAGGGGTTCGGCTGAAAGAAGAAGTTCTCGCCGTCGTCCTGCCACAGTGAACAGCTTCAAACCCACGAGGGGTTCGGCTGAAAGCCGGTCCCTCGGCGGTCGAGCAGCTGCAAGCCGAGCTTCAAACCCACGAGGGGTTCGGCTGAAAGTCAAACGCGAGGATGAGTCGACGTCGGAGTTTTTCGCTTCAAACCCACGAGGGGTTCGGCTGAAAGTACATTACAATGGCCCAACATCGAACGTTGCCGATATGCTTCAAACCCACGAGGGGTTCGGCTGAAAGACGACGGCGAAGGACTCGACGAAGATCCCGACGAGCTTCAAACCCACGAGGGGTTCGGCTGAAAGACAACACCATCCAACTCAACACCGTTCACGGTCGGCGCTTCAAACCCACGAGGGGTTCGGCTGAAAGAGGCTTGTCAGGCGGTTGCAAAGGTCACACGGTGTCAGGCTTCAAACCCACGAGGGGTTCGGCTGAAAGTGTGGACACACACTGGCCGTAGCTACAGGGTGGGTGGCTTCAAACCCACGAGGGGTTCGGCTGAAAGAGACGCGCAAGGGTCCTTGAAGTTCAAGACGCCACGCTTCAAACCCACGAGGGGTTCGGCTGAAAGGCCTTGCCGAACGGCTGCTCGTGATGCCACAGACAGCTTCAAACCCACGAGGGGTTCGGCTGAAAGCGATCCCGAGCGGGAGGACCTCAACGAGCGCGAAACGCTTCAAACCCACGAGGGGTTCGGCTGAAAGTACCACCCCCCAGCGATAGCTGTCTCTTTTTGCACGCTTCAAACCCACGAGGGGTTCGGCTGAAAGACCGCACAGTTACAACACTAAGGGTTAACACCGTAGCTTCAAACCCACGAGGGGTTCGGCTGAAAGTCCCACATCCACGACTGACATCTTGCCCACGCCATTGCTTCAAACCCACGAGGGGTTCGGCTGAAAGCATGTGTTTGGGGCGACTACCGCCAGCAAATACCTGCTTCAAACCCACGAGGGGTTCGGCTGAAAGATTTTTGACTTTTTATCTGTTATATTGCGCGTGTGAGGCTTCAAACCCACGAGGGGTTCGGCTGAAAGGGCGTCGACGGCCTCGGCGTCCAATGTTGGGATGCGCTTCAAACCCACGAGGGGTTCGGCTGAAAGTCGAGTGTGAGGTCTTAGGCCGTCTCGGTACAGTAAGCTTCAAACCCACGAGGGGTTCGGCTGAAAGCATCTCCTGTTTGCGATCGAGGACGGCGACGAGGAGGCTTCAAACCCACGAGGGGTTCGGCTGAAAGGAGTGGCTGGTGACCGCCCATCACGAACGGTCGGCGCTTCAAACCCACGAGGGGTTCGGCTGAAAGGATTTCTTGGCTCGGGAGATCCACCCGCTTAGGGTGGCTTCAAACCCACGAGGGGTTCGGCTGAAAGCGTCTGACGACGAGCCATCAACCGAAACTACCGCAGGCTTCAAACCCACGAGGGGTTCGGCTGAAAGGTTGGTAAAGAAGCTCATTTCGCCGTCGAACTCGGCGCTTCAAACCCACGAGGGGTTCGGCTGAAAGACTGAGTCCGTTGCCGTTATCGTGGACAACGACGCGGCTTCAAACCCACGAGGGGTTCGGCTGAAAGGGCGGCGATAAATACCGGTATACAACCATGACGACAGCTTCAAACCCACGAGGGGTTCGGCTGAAAGGACCTCACAGTTTAGACCGTAAGGTAACAACCGAGGGCTTCAAACCCACGAGGGGTTCGGCTGAAAGGAGAGTCCATACGGGAGTTCGGCGCGTTCGGCAGACGCTTCAAACCCACGAGGGGTTCGGCTGAAAGTGCTATCACAAGATTACCTTGAACTCATCCGAGTCGCTTCAAACCCACGAGGGGTTCGGCTGAAAGCGCTTTGGTCTCGACCGTCGTCCTCGCGGTGTGGGCTTCAAACCCACGAGGGGTTCGGCTGAAAGTAACGACTGTCGACCGGCGGTCGTCGGCCAATGCCAGCTTCAAACCCACGAGGGGTTCGGCTGAAAGCGGGCTTCGACGCCCCACGTGCGACCACTCTGTTCGCGCTTCAAACCCACGAGGGGTTCGGCTGAAAGTTGGAGCCGTGATAGGGGCTGACTCCGGTGGTCATGCTTCAAACCCACGAGGGGTTCGGCTGAAAGGGTATCAACCCGATCCACAACCTGACCGTTCTCACCGCTTCAAACCCACGAGGGGTTCGGCTGAAAGGGCGAGGGTGTCGATCATGGCTGTTCGTTTCATATTGCTTCAAACCCACGAGGGGTTCGGCTGAAAGCACAGAACGTTTTAGTTGACCGTGAGGACGGCATGCTTCAAACCCACGAGGGGTTCGGCTGAAAGTGGCTGTTGAGCACAGAGCGGTTTGAGCGCTCCGAGCTTCAAACCCACGAGGGGTTCGGCTGAAAGGATCGCAGACACGATCAACAGCGCGATAGCATCGGAGCTTCAAACCCACGAGGGGTTCGGCTGAAAGTCAGCCACTAGATTACTCATGTCTCGGATCTGGTGAGCTTCAAACCCACGAGGGGTTCGGCTGAAAGCGTGGCGACGGCCGCCGGCGACGACCTGGGGGCGCTTCAAACCCACGAGGGGTTCGGCTGAAAGTCGTGGACTTTATGGACGATGTGACCGCCGGAGAGCTTCAAACCCACGAGGGGTTCGGCTGAAAGTTGTGGGTGACGTGCCACTTTGCGAGGTCTACGAGCTTCAAACCCACGAGGGGTTCGGCTGAAAGCCTCGGTGCCTCGCCGGGGGGTGCTCCACTCGAAACGCTTCAAACCCACGAGGGGTTCGGCTGAAAGCACGGCACTATCAGGTTATCAGCCTGATATACAAGCTTCAAACCCACGAGGGGTTCGGCTGAAAGACTTCGATGCAGTCAATCACCTGATTGTCTTGATAGCTTCAAACCCACGAGGGGTTCGGCTGAAAGGCGACTGTGCGATTGTACGATGCCTAAGCCAAGTGCTTCAAACCCACGAGGGGTTCGGCTGAAAGCGTCGACGTCGGCCACTGTAGTTGCCCGGCCCAGATGCTTCAAACCCACGAGGGGTTCGGCTGAAAGCAGGTAGGGCTCCCCATCCCCACGCGACTAGTCGGAGCTTCAAACCCACGAGGGGTTCGGCTGAAAGGAGGGTGTCGATCATGGCCGCCCGTTTCATGCTGCTTCAAACCCACGAGGGGTTCGGCTGAAAGCCGTTTTTCACCGCTTCACGCACCCGATATCTCCCGCTTCAAACCCACGAGGGGTTCGGCTGAAAGGCAAGTGGTACCATCGCGACGAGGTCGTCGACGAGCTTCAAACCCACGAGGGGTTCGGCTGAAAGCGTAGCCGTCTCCGCGGAGGCGTCGAACTCCTGTAGGCTTCAAACCCACGAGGGGTTCGGCTGAAAGGCGTGGACTTTGACGACCTCGACGAGGACGAGGTTCGCTTCAAACCCACGAGGGGTTCGGCTGAAAGTCGACGCCGTTGATCCGCGAGACGTGGAGTTGGAGGCTTCAAACCCACGAGGGGTTCGGCTGAAAGACTACTACCCACCGTGTGTTAATAAAGGAAACGGTAGCTTCAAACCCACGAGGGGTTCGGCTGAAAGATCGGGAGCGAGGGCGTCTTAACCAACATTCGGACGCTTCAAACCCACGAGGGGTTCGGCTGAAAGCCCGGTCGGTGGTCGTCTCTCGGGCGATAATGTTCTGCTTCAAACCCACGAGGGGTTCGGCTGAAAGACGGTGACTCTATCACTCATCGCTGGGCCTCCGTGCTTCAAACCCACGAGGGGTTCGGCTGAAAGAGCGCAGGGATGATGTCGGGGCCACCGTAGTAGGTGCTTCAAACCCACGAGGGGTTCGGCTGAAAGACTGACAGCAGCGCGGGAAGCGTCCGCAGGTGGGTGCTTCAAACCCACGAGGGGTTCGGCTGAAAGCGGCACACGTCACTCGCGTCGAACAGGTGTTCCTCGCTTCAAACCCACGAGGGGTTCGGCTGAAAGGCTGTCGTATTCGATGCCCTCTGCGAGTGAGTGGTTGCTTCAAACCCACGAGGGGTTCGGCTGAAAGGTCGTCGGCCATCAGGCCACCTCCTCAACGACTGTGCTTCAAACCCACGAGGGGTTCGGCTGAAAGCGTTTTTCACCGCTTCACGCACCCGATATCTCCCAGCTTCAAACCCACGAGGGGTTCGGCTGAAAGCCCGAGGTCGAGCCGCTCGACCGCGACGCGATCCG
>Ga0306874_100417_pt1 | contig 14095 bp, 16 predicted proteins | sample AntCluMetagen315_FD_190406 | JGI IMG/M metagenome (GOLD analysis project Ga0306874, IMG submission 190406) | Saline lake microbial communities from Club lake, Antarctica - Metagenome #315 (v2) (version 2) | ecosystem: Environmental > Aquatic > Non-marine Saline and Alkaline > Saline | place...
CGAAACAGCAACGACGACAACAGATGGATCACCAACGGGTGATGGAGACAGCGGGTTGAACAACATGGCGAGGAACAGCGGGGACGATCTCGGCAACGATGAAACAGCAACGACGATTACAGCAACAGCGGAACGGCAACAGCGGAACGGCAACAGCGGAACAGCGACACCGACAGCGACAGCAGGACAGCAAAACGGCACGGCAACAACAGGACAGCAACAGCATCGGACGGGGGCGAGTAGGCAAAAAAGAAAAAACATTCTCAGGAGAGAAGTTGAATCTGGTACTACAATAATTTGTAGTAGTGTTGTGGGGTGGGTGGGTGAGAAAGGAGAGAAGGGAGAAAGGAGAGTGGGAAGAAACAGAAAAGCACCACCCCGGTTGCCGTAGGCACTGTAGGTCCGGGGCAGAGCCGCATGGAAGATGCGTAGATAGAAGGTTAGCCGAAGTCGGCAGAGCGGTTGCAACCAAAGAAGAATCGGTTACTGTGGGAGGGGGAACAGAGAATCGATGGAGTAGACACCAAGGATTTACTATCGGTAAGCAGAAAAGGGGAACCAGAGATGGAACGGGTTAGCGGAACGGTCAATGATGAATTGTATAGCCTACTCGAAGAGATTGGTGACTACCATGATATCCCAATGTCGAGGGTAATCGAATTACTATTGCGGGAAGGAGTCAATGCGAGAGAGCAACGGGTGAAGTTGGAACAACTCGATGCGAAACTGGATGTAATGATCAACCGGTTCGGTGTAGACATTGACGACGAAATATCCGAACGGAAAAAACAGGTATCGGGCTATCCGCTGGTTGATGGAACAACAGGAGCTGACATCGACACCAAAAACGAACCACATCCATTCTTCCAGCTAACAGGGGTAGTCGATCCAGGATGGGAAGACGAACTGGTTAATTTTGAACCAGTCGATAAAAGCGACGAAGCGGAACAAAAGTAACAACCGAACGGTTCTGGGAGCAGACAACAGATCGGAACGGGGGAAGGCGAAGTAACGACCCGACAGTTGACCTCGGCATATTTTCGAACGACGAGACGACAACAGAACTCGAACGGATCAGGTTCGGGCAACGGAACGGCAAAGCAACTCACCATCTCCGTTCGAGATCAGTTCTCGACAGTCTTAGGGGAGAGGTCGGCAGTTGCAATTGCGGTCGAATGGAGAAGAGGTGCAGCCCGACCAAAACGGGAACTGTTCCAACCGGTTTCTGGTGAGAGTCAGATTATCTCCGACACTTCATTTTCTATCCCCAGTTTGTTTTGAGTAAGTGATGTTGGGCAGGCCCAAATTCAAAAACACTTCTACAGCAGGGACGAACAGCAGGTTGGACAGCTTGGGTCCAAACAGCAAGTGGGACTGCACGGCTAGGTGGACAACAGCTAGGACGGCAGGCAGAACAACATCGGCTGGGCAGCAGAGGACGAACAGCAGACATCAGAACGCGGCGAAGTGGAACAGCGACGGCGAGTCGACAGCAACAGCAGATGACAGCACAGCAGGACCATGCCGCACGTAGAGGAACAGCAGACCCCGACAGCGATAGAGACAGCAGGAGATCAGAACGCGGCGAAGTGGAACAGCGACGGCGAATAGAGGCAGCAGGACCATACCGCACGTAGAAGAACCGCCTAGGAAGCCACAACGACAGAGGCAGCAGGAGATCAGAACGCGGCGAAGTAGAACAGCGACGGCGATAGAGACAGCAGAACCATACCGCACGTAGAAGAACCGCCTAGGAAGCCATGGAACAGAAACGGCAAGTGAACCAGCTACGGAGACGGCGGGTGGGATCAGCGAAACCGTGGATCGACGGCAACGAGACAGGAGGGCCAACTGCAGTGTGGAACAGCAACAGCAACAGCCCGCCTAGGAAACTGGGTTTTTGACTCCCGTTCGGGGTGGAGGATATAGACATGACAGAGTGGCCAGCAACCGATCAGTACGAGACGATGACAGACAGCGAACTCTTGGACCACGGTATCGAAGTGATCGAACAGCGGAATTCGGACAGCAACGACGGACCACCAATGCCACTGTGTTTCCCGAGGCGACCCACGACCAGACTGGGATAAGCACCACCCAGACGGATGCGGCAGCAGTGCCTACTTCACTACTGTCTGTGGCTCGTCACCCCGTCCGTCAGAGGTCCGAGACGAACCGTTCGGCCAACAGCGAGCAGGAAGCTAAGCCAGTCGAAACCCCCTTTTGCTATCTGAGTTATCTTCTTACCAAGCCATTAGAACGGCATCGTTTAGATGGCTGGTAAGAACGCTGAATCCTCACTCTCAGCCAGTCGTTCGTCATGCTGGAGTAACCGCAGGAGTCCCCTACTCCGTAGGTTCCATCTCGCTCACCGCCACGCACGCCGCTCGATCCCCGCCGACCGCACAGCACAGCTCCGCCCGTATTTTCTACCACTCGCTTTGAGTGAGATGTGTGTTTCCATCAGTAGTCAAGTAGACCGTCACGTTGAATTGTTCTCCGAAGCCGAAGACTGCAAACGAGTCAGCAAGCCAGCAAACGCAGACTTCGGAGAGACAACAGCCGTTGGGAGTTTTCAAGAACATCACACTCCCTGCACAGGCAGAACAGGGTATTCACCGAAGCGGATACATGGTCGTCACCAAGCTCGGCGGCGTCTACAAGGTCGATCCGTCGAACAACCTGTGCGGTGTGTATAAAGAGGATGAAGTCGAAACCTGCGAACACGGCGAGTTCGTAACCAACTGCGAAGAAGCATCCTAAGTAGGGGCGTCTACGTACGTAGCCTTTAGTCGAGGTGATGATCCTATATCTTGCTAGGCCGTCGACGGAAGCCCGGAAGACGATCTGGGCGTCGACCGCAATAGTCTGAACGTCGACCGCCTAGGACCGCACAGCACCGCAAGCCACGTTCGCGCACGCCCTCGGCCTTACCGCACGCACACACAGCGGGCCGATTCCCCGTGCGCGGAGAAATACGCCAGAGCGATGAAGGATTTCGAAGAAATCTGGTCGCTCTCACCGCAGACAGCCCAGCCCAGCAGAAAACCACACGCCATCAGAGCGAAGACAGCACAGCCTCAGCACGAACGCTCACGCGCGAAATCGCGCGCGGCCTTGCGAACGCACAGCACGTGAACAGGCCACTATCGCGACGAAACAGTTTTTATCTCACGGTTGGAGTGATTGATGGACGAAGTAGACATGAGCCCCACCGAACCCACAAACGACGGTCAGCTAGTGAACGAAGACGAACTCGCAGAGATGATCGACGAGCGGGAACGAGACGAGAGAATCCAGGAGGACCGAGAAAAGCACCCACACGCCCAAGAACCAGTATGCGACTTGTGTGGAAACAAGCAAGCAACGAAGAGAGGCGTTCACGTCTACGCCGGACGAGTCTCCCCACACAGTCCCTTGTGCGATGACTGCTTCATCCCTATCGAAGACATCACACTTCCCGACTACGTCGACGACGACTTCAAAGACAACTACGAAGACGAAGATATCGAAGCAGTCGAACTCCCAGACAGAGAAGCCGCATAAGCATTTTTAGTTCTCGGTTAGAGGTGAGAGAATTAGGTCTGTAACGGTTGTAGCTACGGAGAAGTAGATTTAACCACTACAGGCCACAATACATACTATGGCAGAAAACACGCAAACGTCGGTGGAAGCGGTGTTGGAGTCGGTACTAGAGTACGAGGACCCGGTAGTGTCAGCAGTGGAGATAGCAGAGATACATGATTGTTCACGGCGAACGGCGCATAGAAAGTTATCAACATTACATGAAGAGGGGAAATTGAAAAACAAGGCATGGGGACAGAAGACGGTATATTGGAGTGAAGAGCGGCTACAGTAGTCGACAGCGACAACGACAACGACAACAGCGGAGTCATAGTAGTGAATAACAGCCAGAAAGCCCCTCGGCTCTCGCGGTCGCTCAGCGACATATTCGCCCTGTCGAGGCTCTAACCGCAAGCCTCGACAGACCGAATAGGGGTCGTCTGAGTCGCCTACGGCGACCAAAGGCGACACCGGCGCGAGAGGCCGAGCCCCTTTCATTCCACCCGACCGCTACAGCTCGTGGAAAGTGGCGGATCATGCAATTTTGGCCCCGCCAGGGCTTGGAGTGCGGAAACCGCTATTCCACGCTTCCCGGCGGAACTTCACGTTCCATCGGGTTGCACCTCGGCGAATATCTCGCTTCGACAAACAGCGTCTCAGCGAGTCGCCGAGGACCGATGGACGGCTTTCCGCCGCGATTTCGCGGTTCATTTCGCCCCCGCAAAGACTGGCCGGGCCGTTCATGCAGACAGCCGTGTACGTACAGGTGTTTACGTTCTCGTGCTAGCCCACAGCCTCAGCTAGCCGGGCTTCCGAAATTCCGGGCCGCCTTCGGCGGTCGAAATCACAGATTTCGACTTCCGTTGCGTCTGCGACGGACGGTTCGCGGGCCTCCGGGCCGCCTTCGGCGTTCGCTCTGCGAGCGAATTCCGTTGCGTCTGGCGACGGACGGTTCTCGGGATTTGCCGTTTTCGTTGCCCTCACAGACCGCAGTAGTCGTCCCCGCCCCCGCCTATTCCGACAACAGACAGCCGACAGCCGACAACGGACAGCAGGCGGTTGTTGAGCTTTCGTCGAGCCCTGTGGTCGGTATGCGTGCGATCTATTTGGTTCCTCATTTTACGGAGTTATGGCTGTAATTAACTATGTAGGGCCGTGAATCTACCAAAACACCGGCCAATCCACCCCCAAACCACCGTATAGGCCCATTCAAACCCACCATTTATACGTATGGCCACATTAGGACAAGTTGCAATGGCCCGAACCCCACACGTTGCCGAAACCGGATCGATTGGAATCAACGACGACGACATCAATATGTGCCCGAAGGAGTCGAAACTGGTCCTGTGGACCAACACCGAAACCGGTCGAAGCCCCCTAGCCTCGGCTGGGCAGTCGGGTATCACCGTGGGCGATGAAGTCGCTAGCGTCATGACCGGCGAAGCGACCGACGCATCCGGCGGTTTCGTCCCCGAAGACGGCGGCCAGACGAAAGCAATGATGGCCCGACGCGAGTCGAAGCGTGCGCCTAGTGGATTCGACAACCCCAACATGGACGCCGAAACGTTCGACTTGGCGACTGCCGAACGGATCGAAGCCGAAGCCGAAGCCGACAAGCGGTCGACCGAAATCGCATTCAAGTACCACGCGATTGAAATCATGTCGCAGGCGAAAGGCTCCGAAATCGCTAGTCGCGCCGAAAAGTGCCGACAGGCTGTTACCAGCATGGAACGGCGAAGCCGGACAGTCGGACACGGTTGGTTTGAAGCACACACCAAACCCACCACGCAGGAGCCACGACCCGACAACCGAGTTTCGGATCACGTCACCGTCCCCGACGCTCCCGAACACACGCCGGACAACCGCGATCACGTCGAAGCCCTCAAAGAGCAGTCAGAGGAACAACTCGAAGAAATCCGAGAGGAAGCCGAACGCCTAGCTGGGCGGTTTGCGAAACAGACACTCACCGTCGACTACATCACGCGATGCATGGCACGACGTATTCTTAACGGCGAAAGCGTTTTCTCGGCTGTTTTCACCGTCAAGCAGGAAATTGAAACAATCACCGAAGTGGTCCAGCCGCTTAACACGATTAACCCCTACGGCCAGCAGGCGACGACTGTCGTAGTCACGGTCGACAAGCTACTCGACCCCAAAGACGACGGCCAGCGTCAGGTTGGTTACGTTTCCGACGACAGCGGCGAGCAAGTCAAGCTAACGGTCTGGTTCAACGCAGGCGACAAACCGACCCTCAAAGAAGGCGACACCGTGAAACTCACCGACACGAAGGTGAACGCATACAACGGCGATACCACCCTCGCAGTCGTTTCGGACACCGAAATCAACCACGTCGAACACGGCGATGGAGAGGGAACCCGAGCAAAGAAGTGGTCGGACAACAACCCGCTTCCGCCGTGGGACGCCGATTCAGACACCCACGCATGGCATAACGGTCTGGCCGAGCAGATGGAAGGCGAAAGCGACAAGACCGACCTAGAGACCGAACTCCTCAATCTGTGGGTGACGGACAAGATCAATCAGGAACAGTACGACAAATTCTTGAATAGTTCCAGCGAACTGTCGGAGGAAGACAAAGACCACGTTTGCGAAAAACTGGTCGAATACCGGAAATAAGCAGGCAGGCGGTCGGTCTTTGTTGTTGTGTGGTTAGTCAAGCCTATGCAGTTTTTGGGAGTTTTCAGATCTATTTCGATTTGACCTAGATCGACATAGTGCAACCCACCGACTGGCTGGCGGTAAATCCCGTTCAGCGAACCTGCCGGTGGCAGACGACCCCCCGACTTCCGTGGGCTTCGGGGGGCCATCATTCGGTGAGCTGGTGTCGACAGCGCGGGGCCTAACAGCTGGCCCCGCGAACGACCACGATCTCTTCGAGATCGGGCCATTACTCAGCGGCTAGTTTCTACAGCCGACAGCCGACCGCCGACAGCCGACCGCCGACAGCCGGGAAAGTCGTTACGCGTGTCTCGGCCTTTCCGCACGCACACACAGCGGGCCGATTCACACGCGGATTGTTGCGAGAGTCGTTACGCGTGTCTCGGCCTTTCCGCACGCACACACAGCGGGCCGATTCACACGCGGATTGTTGCGAGAACCGTCACGCGCGACCCACACCGCGCACGGCCTTGCCTGCCTTCTCGATCACTACCGGAGGATCAAGCATCAACCATCCAAGAGCGTCTATCCGAACTCAGCGAAGACGCACACTTCGAGACGCGAGCGAAAAAGGCTTCGGCGGAGCGATTCTAGAGGCCAGTTGCACCTTTTTATTTGCCAGTGGAAACCCGATCTACGTTACAGCTGACGGGGGTAAACCCCCGTGGACGACCCCGCTCTCTCCGCCAGTCAAGCGGGGCCATCAGCTGATCACTGGTATCGACCGCACGACTACCGTAGATGTCTCCCCGGAGTGTATGTTTGTATCTCCCGGTTAGAGTGATGGAGAATCCACTTACTGGAGGAAAGGCAGAGCAGGATAAATTCCTAGATGCTATTGAAGACCGAACAGGAAAACAGTGGTTGAGCAGTGTCGCAAGCCACACTACTCCAACCGGAAACAAAGAAGGACCATACAAGGTCCTTGCACTCAGCCCGAAAGAAATCGAAGACGATAGCGTAGACCGAATATACGTTCAGTTCACCACGAAAAACGGCAAGTTCGCCGGATATGTCTCAATGATCGACGAATCATCCGACGACCGAACTATCCTCAGGATCACCAGCACTCCGATGGAAGCAGTCGACTTCATCAACAAGATCGCAGACCTAGATCCGCTCACAGAAACGTTCGTCAAAGGCATCTCATAGCGACCACCACCTCTTTTTATTTGTCAGCACAGCACGGCACAGCACAGCTTGATGTCAGTTTAGTTCCGCTACAGGGTATTTTTTAAGCCTCGGTTTGGGTAGAGGAGATTTCACATGAGTACTGATTCATCCGCGTTCACGACTCAGACTGGACCGCAAGTACAGACAACCGAAGCCCAGACCCGACACGCTGTTCAGGACCTTATCGACAACCATCCAGAACAGTACGAGAAAAACGCACTGATCCGGCTGAACGAATTCGAAATTAACCAAACCGGGGTCGTAGGTAAAATGGGGATCACCTACGATCAGGAAAACGACATCTTCCTTGCGGGGACAATCACACTTCCCACTGACAACGGCAGGTTCGTCAATGAACGGGTCATGACGAAAACTCCATTCGAGTCAAAAGATACAATCAAAGAAACATCAGAATTCGGCAGTTACCGGAAGTACGACGGTGGCCGATGGCACTTCCAAGCCGACGTTGCAGAAGAATTCATCATGCATATGTTACAGGCTGGGTTCCCAGTCGCTGGCCCAATCCAAGTGATCGCTGAATACCTTGAGGTTACACCAACTCCTGAACACCAGAACACATCTTCAGACTCGGCTAACAGTGGCGGCGGAGGAATCACCCCAGACGTAGAGGCAACTGGCTGTCCCGCTCCTGGATGTGATTACGAGTGTTCGAACTTCAAACAGCTACGCGGTCATATCGGCGGGAAAGTCCATGGTCAGGACGAAGCTCACACAGATCTTGACCTCCGTATCAACGACTACCGATAGGGGGGTCAAGTAGCCATCGTATCGCACAGCCTTTTTTATTACTCGATTTGAGTGAAGCATGACTGACTCAGAAAACGCAGACACCACCGACAGCAGTGACAGCACATCAGAATACTTCGGCACAGGCCCGTCCGAAGGCACCAACTACCGCTTCAACGAAGACGGAACTATGGAGAAGTTCGACAACTAGGCCCAACGCAGCCCCCCTTTTGGCACCTATACCAACTTCGTTGGAGGTTGGTTTGTACACATCGATTGAAGTGAGATGTATTTTGGTCTGAAAGCACATATAGAGGTCTCAAAAGAATCGCTCCAAAGCGAAACTATTCTAACTGCAATGATGGCAGGGACGCCGTGGACTCCCAGTACAAAAGAAGTCGAAACCAACCTCAGAACGCACTTGGACGGCGAAGTAGAACTCGTATTCGAGAGTGAAGATGAAATTCACGACACGAAGCACGCAATCGTCATTCATCCTCACGAAAAGATGCACCACAGAGGTGTTATCTATGCAGTCCAGCACTACTACCCCGATCAAGAACGGCCCCCCGACCGCCTTGAGGACTGCGACACACTCTACGATGCGATGTCCCTCGTAATCAAAAACATGGAGAGCATCGAAGAGTCAGACACTCTCCATGGGAAGGTGATCGCCTAGGCCACAGCTCTTCCTGCACAGGTGACGGTCGACGTGGGGAGTCGAGCCTATGTCGATCTGCTAAGTGCCTGGTGTGTACGTACCCTACTTTTGTTGCAACGCCTAAGTAGGTTATTTTTATTTCCCGATTTGGGTGAGGTACTTCAAAATGGTTGTACGTAATAGCAGTAACAGTCATCAGTGTAAAGCCGAAGAACACGTGGGCGGTTCCGAGTTCCGATGTGAGTGTGGTCGTGTCTTCGACGCCGAAGAGGACACCAAAGACCTCACTCCAGCCAGTAACCCAATCGACACGGGGCGGTCTGGTCTCTACTGACCGACCCTCGCCTTTTTTATTTGTCACCGCAGTCGACCGCCTAGGACAGCACGGCACAGCACAGCATTATGTATCAAGAAGACTCGCGCACCCCCCACTGCACGTGTTCAAGGGAGCAGTCGATGATCTCCTGTACTTCAGAGGAGATGACGAACTCCGATTCGTTCCGAAAGACCACATTCGCGTCCCCGAAGTGTATAGAGACCCCTACATGAACAAATAGGCCCAGTGGCGGCTTTTTATTTGGCATCAGCAACTGCACAGCACAGCCCCGATCTGCGGAAGACCACGACGTAGAGTATTTTTATCTCTCGGTTTGGGTAGAAGATGTCCGATTCAGATAGCTTAGACACAATCGATATCAACGGAATGGGAGAACTCCCATCACCTCAAGCGTGCCAAGAAAACAAAGACCAGCGAAAAGTCACACACACGATCCACTCAGATTGCCCGGTGTGCGGAGCCGGTCCATACAGTACGTGGTCGAAACTGCAAGGGCACTTCGGAAATGTGAACGATGCGGCACACCAGAACTATGACCTCACCTTGGAGGAGTTCAAATGATGCAACCAACGACCGCCAGTGACCGAAAATGGCTCAACAGCCTCTACACTGGCGAAATCAAAGAGATGATCGCAAGGAAAAAGAAGCGAATCGAACGGCTCAAATCGGATGGCAACTACACCGACAGAGAACTGCTCGTTTTCCGCGATGAACTACAGATGCTGAAAGAAGAACTGAACATCCGACAAAGCGAATAAACAGCTAACACATCCAGCTACATTCGTAGGTCGACGCCAACAGCGGCTACCCGATCTGCGGAGGACCACGGCGTAGAGTAATTTTTATTTCTCGGTTTGGAGCGAGAGAAAATGGTTACAGAGAGTCATCCCAGCCTTTCGGATTTCGTAGCAACACCCGAAGAAGCCGACACAGCTAACGACGACAGCAAGTTTCCTGTTCAGGTCAACGGCCACCGAGTCATCCGCGTAGAGCCAGATACCCATGTCCGTGGCAGTGGCGATCAAGATCTCGCCTTCCAGTGTGAACACTGTGGCGAAGAACAACGTATCCCCGAGGACCGGGCCGTTCCCGATCACGAATACGCACACAACAGTTTCAGCCTCACACCGTGCCGGTCGGCAGGCGGAGCAACAGCGTGACATCCTCCTCGCCGTAAACGGCGAGGCTTCCCGTACCGCAGGTATAGATTAGCAGTAGCCGTCGTCGACTTTCTGCCATTTGCTACTTACAGCTCAACCCTCACGTACCGGCCAGCAAAGCTGGCGGGCTTTCGCGAACTACGCAACCGCGCGACACCACGCGCGTCGAACGCTGGACGCCTCCGGCGAGTCCGAGCATCACCACATCTCAGCGAGAACGCTCACGCGCGAAAACGCGCGCGTCTTTGCGAACGAACAGCACGTGGGTGATTCAGCCTACGTTAGACCTAGCGGCTGATTTCCGGGACGCTGCTTTCCGCGTGTTGGCAGCTGAGTCAGCCCACGATTCCGGCGAATCGCGAAGCTTTCGCCGCAATCGGCTGCCTCAGAAGCCAACCCCCGAAAGCCAATGTTCAATTGCCCCCCACAGTCGGGGGCTCCGAGGCACTGACCGCGCCTGAAATCGACAGATTCACCCGTTCGCTCGAACCGCTCACGGGTCCCAATCTGTCGATTTCTGGCGGCTCAGTACACCTCTCGACCCCCGTCTGAGGAGGGCGGCAATCACATTGGGTCGTGCTACGACCAGGTGTTCCTCATCCTGCCGATCCCTTGCGCGGCACTGGCGTAGCCGAGCCGCGCACTCGCCGCGTTGTTCGACTGAGCCACATCTCGATTTCGGGCGATTCACCCACCCGCCGGGTGGGTCCCATCCCCCGAAATCAAGTGGCTCAGCCGACAACCCACCGAGTCGGGACGACTGCCGGGAACGAAGCCTGTCACCTCTGAGAACCGCAAACTGCTTCGCTTTCAGCATTTTGCACGACCGGTTCGGAACGCTGAATCGGGCCGGGTCCCGATTTCGGGCCATTCACCCGCTCTGCGAGCGGGTCCCATACCCCGAAATCGACCGATTCAGCGACCGAACTCGCCGTCGTCGGTAGACACTGCGTTGTTCGCACGATCCGAACGGTGAGCGGCTCTGAATCGGGTCACGATTCGTGGGCGAATCGACCGCTTCAGAGGCCTCGCTCACCCTACGGATCGTACGAATCTCCCACGCGACGGCTTGTGCAAAATCCCCCTCTCTCGACGGTAACGATTCATCTGCGTGAGTAGTCCACGCACGGTCCATGATTTCGGGCGATTCCTCCCGCTCTGCGAGCGGGTCCCATCACCCGAAATCAGCAGTGCGTGGCCTCCTCAGCGTTGTGAATCGACCGCCTCCGAGGGGGTTCGCAGTTTGCGGCCCTCAGAGGGCAGGCTTCGAACCGGGCAGTCGTTCTGGCGGTGGGGGCTGTGCCCCCACAATCGGCTGGACCCACAGTAATTTCTTTGACCATAACTGACCCGGCCCCTTCCCAGTGGACGCCATGACGAACTGAGTCGGGTCCCGATTTGAGGCGATTCACCCGTTCGCTCTCGGCCAAGCCCGCTCACGGGTCCCAGTCGCCACAAATCGACCGCCTCAGAACGTCAGCCGACCACTCGGATGACCAACGGCCTCGCGCCTATCACACACGGCGCGAGACCGTTGTTTCGCCTACGCGAGAGGGGCCGTTTGAGTCAGTCCACGATTTCGGGCGATTCACCCGCTCCCGTTGGTCACGGGTCCCAGTCGCCCGAAATCGGCTGCCTCAACCCCTCTCGCGTGACGAAACGGTACAGTTATGGTCAAACCACCCCCAACACTTGTCGGATATCAAATCGCGTTCTTCGGTGTCCACTTGCCGGTTTGATCGACCGCGCTGTTACCGTGAGACCCCGACACATCGGGCGATTCACCCGCTCTTCGAGCGGGTCCCAGTCACCCGATCTGTCGCGGTTCACGCCACAGCCCGGTAACGATCCCTTCCAGCTTGTGGCACTGAGACGGCACTCGATTTCGGCACCGGAGACACTACCCGCGAGCGAGGACGGTAGTTCGCTCGCGGGTCCCTTCTACCGAAATCGACCGTCTCAGTGGCGAATGAACACGATTTCCTTCCAACTTTTGATGGGGGATTGAAATCATAAGGGGGAATGAACCCACCAAGGGTCGTGCCGGTCGTCGACGTGGAAAGTTGAGATTTCGTCGGTTGTGGTGTGTTGAACACGACCCGCACGGCGTGGAATGTTGAGCCTTCATCGGTTGTCCGGTGAAGTTGAGATGTTTCCCGTCGTGGAAAGGTTGGTTTTTGGGATATAGAGATTTTTATATCCCGATTTGAGTGAAGTGCGGTAATAAAGCAGTTGAGTTGATTACAATGTCACGACACAAAGTGGATATTCAGAGCAGTGGGGCGTACGGAATCCGAAACAACGACGTTAACACTACGAACGATTCTCGACTCACCTTGTGGGTGAACGACGAGACGGGCCGAATGTCGTTCGATAGCGGTGGAAGTTACACAGTCGGGGAGGAAGTCATGTCGGTCGCTTGCGGCAGTGCAAATGACGCAGAAGGCGGTCTCCGGCTGAACGATGTGGGGAACGAGCAGATGATCAGTCGGCGTGAGTCAACCCGTCCACCACGTGGATTCGACGGTCCAAACATGGACGAAGAGCGGTTTGACCTTGCGACTCAGGAGCGAATCGAAGGTGAGGCCGAGCAGGACAAACGTTCGACCCAACTCGCAGAGCGGTTTGAGGCAATCATGGCAGAAGCCCTCGAAGAAGGTGTTCGGATCAAGTCCCGAGCCGAGCGGTGCCGAGAAGACTTGAGCAACCGAGAGCGATACTCCAAGACGCTCGGACACGGGTGGTTCGACGCTCACACTGTGCCTGTTCCGAAAAGTGCCAAGGACGAAGATCGTGTCTCACAGGATGAACTGATCGAAACAGTCGAAATCGAACGAGATGATCGCAATCCGTTCCTAGTCCTCGATTCGGAGCAGGTTGGTGAGGCCAACATGGGCGGCCAGCAACTTGACGAATACTTCGGAAACGAACCAACGATGAGTCGTTCGTCGATGGCCAAATGCGTGGCTCGTCGGATGATGAAAGGACAGGACGCGGCGAGTGCGGTTCTCGCGGTGAAAGACGCAATCGAAAGTATGCCTCGCGTGAAGCAGCCGATTGCGAAAATCGATCCGTTCGCCCAAAACGAAACTACCATCGTCGGAACGATTGAGACACTCTGGTTCCCGAAAGGAAACAGCCAGTACCAAGTTGGCCTGATCAAGGATGAGTCGGGCGAACCGATCAAGATCACTGTGTGGCACCGAGCCGGAAACAAGCCGGTTCTTCGAGAGGGTGATAAGGTTCGCGTCGTTAGAGGGAAAGTCAATGCCTACAAGAAGGGTGGTCAGTGGAACACTTCGATAGCGATTGATTCGGATGCGGAGATCCACCACATCGAAAAAGGCGATGGTCCAGCCCCCCGTAACAAGGTGCGAAGCGAAAGCAAGGACCTTCCGGCGTGGGACTCAGACTCGGATTCACATCAGTGGCTTAAGAACCAAAGTGAGGACGAACACAAAGAGGTCTCAAGGGGCGGAACTAAAGTCACCCACAAGCGGCGCAAGCGTAGCCTGCCCGAAGAGGGACATCATACGATGGAGGACTTCAAGGATTCGCTTGACATCGGGCCTGAATCCAAGGAGTGTTGTCCCGAATGTGGTTCGACGAACACCTCGTCGCACCAGCAGCAGGTTGGTGGAGCCGACGAAGGGATGACCGGATTCCACGTGTGTACAGATTGCGACCACTCGTGGCGAAGCGGATACTAAAGGCGATACGCGGCCTCTTTTTTTCACCAGTAGTCGGCGTCCCTATGCACGGTATTTTCCCGTCCCG
>Ga0306874_100419_pt1 | contig 14026 bp, 16 predicted proteins | sample AntCluMetagen315_FD_190406 | JGI IMG/M metagenome (GOLD analysis project Ga0306874, IMG submission 190406) | Saline lake microbial communities from Club lake, Antarctica - Metagenome #315 (v2) (version 2) | ecosystem: Environmental > Aquatic > Non-marine Saline and Alkaline > Saline | place...
GGGGCACACTTTGACCACATGGAAGCACTACTCGAAGCCCAAAAACAGGGACACATCAGCATTCAGTCAATCGCAGTCGGGACTAATCACGACTCTGATTCGTGTCTCAGTATCGAAGTTGTCGGAGTAGACGAATAAACAATGAGACATTCAACCTGACTGACACGACCCATCAAGATTAGATTCGGTGCGGTTGTTTTTTTGCGGTGCGGTGTGGTCGATAAGCGACACACTCGTGTGTTCTTTTTATGGGATACACTCAGAGAGAATTGTCGTAGAAATTCTCAAACTCGTGTATCCTTAGTACCCGAATATATAGCCGCGACCCGAGGACACCTTCGTAATAATTTTTTAAAATTTTTGAGATTTGAATGGGATTACTGCATTTTTAACAGAAGTTCAATTCTAACGTATATTTCTCGTCTTATTTGCAATTCCTCCCCAGACATAGTTTCAAATTGGTCAATTGATTGTTTGGCATTCCGAAGATGTACCATGTTCTCACACCCCACATCGTTATGGTTCGTTAAAGAATCCATACACTCTCCGAGTAAGATAGTAAGTTAAGTCTGACTACACGTTAGTTGCCACTTACCAAAACGTATCAGAGCAATCAAAAATGACGCCGTGAACTGGACAAACGTATTTGCAGTGGCGGTGTGTCAGTTGAGTGCCACATTCAGGACACGAGGCTGTGTTATTCACTTCACCCTCGTTGCGCCTACTTCACCCATTTTAACATATTCACCATGTTGTTCTTGTTCATCTTTCATCATGATTTCTCTCGCTTTTTGTCCCATTTAAATGACACCTCCGTGAATCTTACCGTGGTGTTCCTCACACAACGTGATTAGGTTTCTCAGGGTGTTAGTCCCACCACACCCGAGTGGGCAAATGTGGTGGATCGGCGCACTCTTGTTGACATCCTTCCCACAGCACTGTGCTACGTAGTCGTCCCGTTCCAGCACCGCTTCTCGGAGGGTGTTCCAGTCGTCGGGGTAATCCCGCATCGAGACCGCCCCGAGAAAGTCGCTGTACGGTTGCTGGTGGATCTCATCTCCAGTCGAGATTACACCCGCATTGTCCCGTGAAATGACAATGCGATACCAGACGTTATTATAATCGTCGTGGTGAGTTGTTACTACTTCACTGTCATGACCCTCATGGTAATAACTATTACCAATTCTAACTTTCTGACTCATATAAGCTCTTAGTCCAAACCCCCATTAAACAACCCTTACTGTAATGAGGGGCTACATTGACTTAAGGGTTTCTAATTGGTATTAACTGCACTGTAGTTACCATGTTACTGCATGTTAATTATTAACCGTCCGTTACCGCTTTGTCGTCTGGGTCTGTCATCCCCTCCGAGTCTGCTGTCTTTGACATTACAATGTAGTATATTACGGTTAACTACTTAGCTGTTGTGTTTTAACTGCACTGTAGTTACCATGTTACTGCATGTTAATTATTAACCGTACTGCAACGTAGTTACTAACAGCCATAGTTAAACAATACAACCCATTAAACAACCCTTACTGTAGTATAGGGGACGGTGTTACTTAACAGTTGCGACATAGTTACTAGATAGTAGTTAGTGTCAATGGGTAGTAGGTATCGATGGGTTGGTGGTAAAGACACCCTCTAAAAACGGTCGGGAGTGGGTGCAAAGCTCAACGACCGAGACACCCCCTCCGCAGAGGACTTGCTCTGCGTAGTAGAACCGATAGGTTTGTTCTCCGCATTTTAGTGGTAAGTAAGTTGTGAGGATCAGACATCCTCACTATGAGTGACTGGACAGTATACAGTCGTGAAATGGTAAGTCTTTTATAACTGCGGCTCATAAGTATAAACGTGAATAATAACGATGGCAGTAGAATCCCATAACGTAGCACGACAGCCGAACGACGGTAGCCGAGACGACATGCGAGGCGACAAGTACGATGAGCAGCGACACGAGAGCCATGAGGAGCGTTCTGAGATGCAGACGATGTTTAACCTTCACGACATCAAAAACCTCTCTATAAGCGAATCTCGGAAGAAGGAGCTGATCAGGATGTGGCGGTGGCATCACGGTCAGGACCACTACGATTCGTACTCCGAGAATCGAATGAGTCGTGAACAGCAGAACCGTAAAGATTGGAAGCGTCGAGTGACTGAGACCTATGCCACGAACATTGACATGACCAAACACCAGAAACGACGATGCAAACATCTGGTTCTCGATGTTCTTTCGATTAACTCGTTTGGCCCACACTGTGCTGAAAACGTCGCAATGGGAGTTGTAGCTCACGTGGCAAGTGAAGATGGTCGTAACGTCCTTCGGGAAAAACAGTTCTACGATCTCGCAGTGGATGTTGGGTTTGACAAGAAGCGGGCTGCTGACCAGTTGGACTCCCTCCGAGGACTCGTTGCTGATCGGCTGGAGTAGTACTCTTTTTAACTCAAAACCTGAAATCTTACGACTACCAACTGGTAGTCGATTCGCGCATCGAGTTTTAATAAAACTCGTAAGACGGCTCAATGTAGAGTGGGGGTCCCCTTATCGGATTTCCACTCAGCGAGTTGACGCACTGGGACTGTGTTTGCTCGCTAAACCCCGACCACACCGTTTTTACATTCATGACAGATCAAGATCCTCCAGAAGACCCACATAATGACTTCCCAGAGTCGTGGGAAACGTTTTGGCGAGATGGTGAGGCGTGGGGTCGTACTGATACGGAAAAAGAATTTAGACTCAACGCGGGCAGTACAGAGGTTCAGGACGGACGCTGTGGTACTCCGATCAAAGACTATGAGCGGCGGTACGGCGAGATTCGTTACTGTACCCAAATGCCCGAGTCAACGTTTGTAGATGATGGTTCGGATTATTGCCGAATGCACAAGTCGATGGACGCACTTATGAAACAAGCACACGAATTATTCAAGCACGGTTACTTCGCAAGTAACTATGTTAATTTTGCACAGAAGATTAGTGGTGAAAAGTTTCTGTTTGCTATTGAGATGTTCGATGGGCTTGTTGAACAGTCTCGCCACGATTTCGAGATTAAATACGATGGGCGGGCTATTGACATGTCTGAATCTAAATTTATTGCAGAAGATTCGGTAAATGTTGAACTGCCCTTCCCAACTAACAATCTCTTCAAGTTTCAGGCCCAAGAATTGTGGTACGCCTCTCTCGCGTCTGTGATGCAGCAGAACATGCACGAGACGGTTTTCGAAGAAGGTGTTAGCCAAGAGACAATTGCACAGTCTGCTGACATGGAGGGGAAAATTACTGATGTCAAATATGAGAAACAGGAACACCACCTCCACCTACCTATCTCCCGAGTATCTAAAGATATCAAAGAACACCTCAAAAACGGTGGTGTGTCGATTAAGGACGATGATGATGGTGATGTCCTAACGTTCCAGAAAAACGATTACACGCTATCTGTGGGCGATGATGGGCCTGATTCAGACGGTGAGGAGAATGAAGTTGAGACACTTTCTGCTGATCAGTTTACCAAAGACGTAGAATCAGATGAGGCGGCTGCGGAGATCGAGGTCGAATAAATGTCTATTCATAAGAACATCCCAGAGGAGCTTCGTCAGCAGTTACCACATGATATTCGACTGTATATCAGGAACTTCTGGCAACATCCAAATGACCCAGAACGTGGATACGATTTCTACAACGATTCTGGAGATACGTTCCTTTCTTATATGGCCGATGAAGACGGTCCACTCGTTCCAAGCAACTGGGGAGATGTCGTTGTGCTGCTGTATGCACGTGGCTGCCTAAAGACCACCACCGCAACTGCTGCGGCTGAGTGGGCTGTTTCCGAATACCCGATGGTCGAAGTTGACGTGACAGCACCCCGCCGTAAACAGTTCGGTGAGGTGATGGACCGATTTAAGAAACACGTCAAACAGAGTGGTCTTTCATCGATCCGCAGTAAGGATAACGTTTCTCACCAAAAATTCGAACGTCAACTGAAGAAATCCAACGGTGATACAATCCACGTTGAGGCCGATGTAAAGGCCCGATCTGCGTGGGGAGATGGTGATGGTCTGCGTGGTCTGCACGGTCAGATCGGTATTATTGACGAGTTTCAGGACGTTGACGAGGGGATGTTCTCGACGTTCCTTGAAGCGGTCGATCAATCTGTTCCGCAGGTCGATTATTTCCCAACGATCATCGTCATTGGCACGCCTAAGATGGCAAGCTCATTTTTCCACGACCTATGGGAGATGTCCGATCAGAAGTCGTGGGACGCCGAGGAAGAGGCGTGGATCTCTCAGAGCGATGGAGACGAGTTCATCCCCGTAGAACTTGAAAAACAGCGTGAGGAGCTTACAGCGACCATAGAAGACTACGAGGAAATGCTTGCTGATGGGTCACTTGATAATCCAGAGGGAATGAGTGACAGCGAGCTTAAAGGTCGTATTCAAGAAATGACCGAAGCTCGTGACAGCATTCAGGGATATAATATTACTGGGTGGCACATTGACCAGCACGCCTCACCGCTGCACGATGATGCGAAGATCGAATTTAAGCGTCAGAAATACACGAAAAAGAAGTTTAATAACGAGGTTCTTGGGAAGTTCTACACTCCAGAGAACGACCTTCTATCTGACAAACACGTTGATGAACGACTAATTCCAGATAAAGGATTTATGAACAAACGTGAGTTTGACGACTCTACGGTTGTAATAGGTGTAGACTGGGGTGGTGGCTCTGGTGAGGATGCTTCGGACACGGTTATCGTAGTTGGCGAGCAGATCGAGTACGATGATGACCACACCATCGTTGTCCGTGACGTTGAGATGGTCGATTCAGACCTCAATAAGCAAGACGAACTTGATCTCGTTGAAGAGAAGATCCGCGACTACGAGGCTGATGTGGTCGCCGTAGACGAAGGGTATGGGGCAAAGCAGCGTGAGGATCTGCAAGAAGGCAACAGCATCTGGAACGACGATGGGTGGGATCAGGTGTGTGGGGTTATCTACGGCAATATTAAGGACAAGGACGAACCTAAGTTTTCCAACAGTAACTCCACCGATTCAGCATTTTGTACGGTCGCCCGCACACACATGATCGAAGGAATGGTTGACGACTTTAAAGGTGGACATATTGACATTCCAGCGGCTGATCTTTCGTTCGACCGAGATGGTGATGGAACGATGCTCAAAGACCAGTTGACTGCTCCATACACTGATCGTGTCGAAACGTCAGACGGGAAGAAGAAGTTGAAGGTGTTGTCTGATCGAAATGACGATGCTTGTCACGCATTCACATACATGTGGATTGCGGCAAACAAGTTTGGTTCACGTCGGACTCTCAAATCCATCTCGACCAATTCGCGGAAAGGATACTAATAAATGGCATTCGATACTGACGGAAGCGTTCACGAGAATACAGACGCCAGCACGAGCTATGAGACGGGCGGTACAAGTACTAAAAACTATTCCACAAAGACCGCCTCCGAGAAGGCGGGAGTTGGGAGTAAGCGTGGTGACTCGTCTGACGAGGTTGATCCACGGAAACTCATGGGAGATCCGACGACCAACGACATTCGGTGGGTCTATCGGACTTCTTTCGCCAAGACACTGGTAGATAAACCCATCGATGATGCTTTTAAAAATGGGTTTGAGATTAAGCGAGACATGGACGGAAAGCAGTCGAAGCAACTCCGTGACGTAGAAAACGTCTATTATGACAACGATTTTGTACGCAACTACCAGTTAGCCCAGAAGAAGGCTCGACGTGATGGCTTTGCTGTCACGTTCATGGTGCTTAATGATGATTCTGAGGGCGTCTATGTTGATCCACTGGACGACGATGTGAACGTCAAATCCATCAAGAAGCTACAAACGTTCACGCTTGATGATATGTCTAAGTACTACGGTGGGAACAGCCCACCGAAAGGCCGCATCTCGGAGCAGATTCCATACGACCCAGATAGATATATCATCCGTAGTACTGGTATCGTAGTTGATATGGAACCCACATCTGGGACGTACAAAGAGCCACTGGGGTATCTTGTCGGTCGAGATAACGCCCGTCGCCACCACAAACTCGACTTTATCCATGCGAATCGGTGTTTCCATTACTCGTGGAACCCTGAAGTTGACGGTGATTTGGAAGATGATACCCTCGGTGAGTTTGAGGGTGATTCCAGTCTTATCACCGTCTATCACATCATGAAAGGCATTAAGAAGGGCAACTGGTCTATCATGCAGACGCTCTTCCGATACGCCTCTAAACTCTACCACATCGAACTGCCAGAAGATGCAGACGAGGATGATAAAGAAGAGGCCGAAGAGCAGTTGCAGAACTTGAACGCCAAAAGCGAGATCATTACGCCAAACGGCTACGAGATGTCAGATTTCCAAACTGATGGACAGTTGCAGCCGCGTGAGTATTTCGACGTTCTATTCGATCAGGTCTGTGCCTCAATGGAAATGACTAAGAGCGTCCTCTTTGGGACGCAGACTGGCGTTGTGAGCGGTTCCGAGACGGACATCAAGAACTACTTCAACCAAGTCCAAAGAATGCGTCAGAATCGCATTGTGGACGATATGAAGGAGTTTGCACGGCGGTACTTCCGCATGATGGATGATCGGACTGACTCGGAGGAGTACGAAACAGACTTTGAGATTGAATGGGGGCCACTGTTCAAACTCTCCGACCTCAATCAAGCAGAAACGCTTACACGGACCATGCAGACGCTTTCGGCGGCTATCAACTCATTCGTCATGACGCCGCAAGAAGCGCGGTCAGTCCTCCGAGAAGAGTGGTCAGAGGCCGATATTGAGTGGAACGATGATTTCAGTGAGGAAGAGGTGCAGTTCCTTGAATCGATCAACGTCCATCAACAGGGCGGTGAGACAAGTGAAGAGAAAATGAAGGGTTCGACGCAGCAGCAAAATGGTGGAGGTCAGAGTTACGGAAATACTACTGCATCTGAGAATCCTTCTACAGATTCATTGAGTGAGGCCGATGTCGAGGCCATTGCTCAGAGAGTCGCACAGATTCAGAATTAATGAGTAATACAGACACAGCTGGCATGGGCCGAGAAGTGGTGATTAAAACCCGAGAGTCGGCTTAAAGTAGATGAGCGAGGAGTATCTATTCACACAAGACGCTGGCACTGTGTCGTATGATTCGTGCAACATAGATGGGATCACTGTTGACGATGACGGCACTGCTGCGTTTGACTGGAATGAGATCCCCGTAGTCGAGATCGATGAGCCTCCTCACGCCGAGGCATTTGAGACTGATACTTTCTATAATATTTCTGACGCCACTGTAGCGCGTCCGATCAAACAACCATACATCGAAAACGACTCCGTAACATGGCTAAAGAAACCCGCTGAGGAGCTACGTAAAATGGCGTGGTCGCTTGATAATGCTCCTTACACGCTTGGCCACCCCGATACGGGAATGGTCAAACGTGTTGAAGATATTCATGGTTTCTGGAAAAGTCCTCACTATGATTCAGATGAGGAACGACTGAAAGAAGACCTCTACGTTCCAACGAACGATTCTGAGGCGAAGGAGTTCGTTGAACAGAATCAAGACGTGTCTGTTGGATTCTACAACCGTCGTGCTGCTGAGTATGACGGCGACACTGGAGATCTGACGGACGACGAGGTTGATGGTTTTCAGGTCGATATGTACGGTAATCATATTGCTGGCGTGAAGCGTGGTCGGTGCAGCGAGGCCGAGGGGTGCGGTCTGGACGAGGGTGTTCAGGCTGGAAAGATTATTTCTGAAACTGTAGACGATGCGGATGTTGGTGGGGACGGGGACGCCGATGAAAATTGTGACCCGTGTACTAAAACTATGACAGATAACGACGACGATAGCGGTTTCGACATTACCGTTAAAACTGACGACCTATCTCTGGATAGCCTTGAAGAACAGTTCGACCGAGTGGCGGAACTACGGGAGTCTTATGACGCGGCTACTGAGTCGCTGAATGAGATCCGTGAAGACCTTGATGAGCATGATTTTGACGTGGACGCAGACGAGTGCCCGTGCGAAACTGTCGAAGAGGTTCTACACAGCCATGACGACCTTGAGAGCGAACTGGGTGAGGTTCGTGAAGAGCTTGATGGATATCGGGCCGAAGAGGTCGATGAGGCACTTGATGAACTTGTCGAACTGAACGCTGATCGGGATCAGTGGGAAGACGCTGACCTCGATGAAATCCGTGAGGAGATCGACCGTCGTGAGGAAGTTCTCGACGGTATTGACACGACTACGAAGGGTGCTGGCAGTGGTGCCGAAGAAACCACGGACGAAGACGACACTGAAAAGACCCTAAGTGGGCGTCGTACATTCGGTCGTGGACACAACGCATAAGACCTGTTATACGGCTTAATACAGAGAAAGCAGACCTGAACTCATTAAACTATGGCAGTTAATTTTTACATTGAAGAGGCTGATCGGAGTTCCGAAAGTGGCATTGCTGATGAAAATGTCACGGCTGGAACATTGATCAGCGACAACGGTAGCGGTGTTAGTTTCACGTCGTTTGCTGATGGTGACTATACTGGACTCGCGCTGTACGACCCAGAGTACCTATTGGCATACGATGATCGAGATGTTGCAGGTGATAGCTACGAGGTTGATGACCGCGTTAAATATCACCCACGAGAAGGTTCGGCAGTTGTCAAAGTCCGAACCATCGAAGAAACTACGGACGGTATTACGACCGCTCCGAGTATTTCTCACAAAGATGTCGTTGGTTTCGTTGATGAGACCGACGAAGATGCACCTACGTCGAAGGGACGACTTGTAGAAGAGGGCTATACTAACGATGAAAACGACGATGCTGCAACTACGACCTACAATCGGTCGAACGGCAATTTCATCGCTATTGGTGAAGCCCGCCGACCAGCAAAACAGAATGGGGATTCGGTTACGGACTTCGATACGACCGTCCGTGTTCGACTCTATTCCGAGGTCAAAAACTGAGGTACTTAAATAATGGCAACTACTTCTTTCCTTACTGAAAAAGCACAGACTCTACTTGAACCCGATGAAGATTTGATGCTTCGTCGGAGTGGCCGCGACCGTCGTGGGATTCGCCGCGAACTGGCTCCGACGACTGAAATGGAACGCGGCACTCGCTATGTCGAAGAGGGGGACGGTGTGTATGTTGATGCTAAGTCCGACATGCCAACGTCCGACACTTCGGTTGGCGAGGTTCTTGGGAACGTGGACATTGTTCGCTACGTTGGCGACAATGTTCGCATCCCACGTATGACTCACAGCATGACGCTGGACTCGGAGGATCTGGCCATCGACGGCGCAGAAGAAAAGGTCCGTCGAGCGCAGGACGCCCTCATGGAGATGTTCGATATTCAGGCCGATCTCCAGTTCCTTGAAGGGATTACCGACGAAGAGGGTAATACTGTCCAGCAAGGCGTATTCAGTTGGCTTGACGCCAATATCGATTCGAACAACGTCATTGACGCTTCGACTCTCGATGTCAGTTCCGACCTGAACGGTGTTCCCGCAAACATTGTCGTTCAGGAGGCTTATTCGAGGACCAGCGGTGAATACGTTGACGATGCATGGGACATGGTTCTTTGGGACCACCAGACCCGTGCCAACTGGAACCAGATTGACAACAACAGCGGTGTTCGTCAGTCGAGTCAGTGGCTCGATCTCGGTTCGGATGTTCAGGGCGTTGGCAATTCTCTTGTCAACGATGCGGTCCTAATCCCCGACAAGATCGGACTCAATACCGCGCCCGATGCGACTGATTCGCTCCAGTTCGATATCTCCTTCCCAGACGATTCGATGTACCTAATCCCCGACCACGGTGGGGATTTCTTCCAGATGTACGAGCAGCCTGAGCCAACACTGGTTCAGGAGCCGCTTCGGAAGAATGGTGCGAAGGTCGAGTACGAATACTACTGGCGTGGTGGACAGGCATTCGGCTTCGGTTCGAACCAGACTGATCAGTACGACAACACTGCAAAAGACGTTGTTCGTATTGACAATGTGTCGAGCCTCTTCTAGATTAGGATAGAATGAGTGAAGCTAATCGTTCGGCCGAAGAAATTTCGTATCGGGATCAGCGTGCAGATGAACGATTAGACCATCACGATGATCGTATTACCCGCATGGAGAAATTTGGGTATGTTCTCGTCGGGTATTTGCTTGCAGAAAACGCTCTTGGTAACGGATTAACAAGTCAGCTTATTGGACTCATTTAAATGGCACTTCCACCTTTCGCACTAACGTCTGACACTGAACTGAAAGACGCAGTTCGGGACAAGACGAGTTACAACGATAGTGCTGATGAAATGCCCGCCACGCAGATGGACGGCCTTCTGGACGACGCCAAACGTGTGCTATACATGCGTACTGAGTCCGATAAGTGGTACAATGACGTTGGATATGGGCAAGCACTGTCTGCCCTTACTGCAATGAAGGCGAAGGCAGCAGTGGAGAATGTCAATATCCAATCATACGGGATTGGTAATGAGAACGTCATGTTTTCGAACGCTGATCCTGAATCCAGCCAACAGCTTACTGCATGGTCTGCTGAGATCAACGAGGGTATCGAGAAGAGTAACCTCAACTTCGACAAGGGCGGTAGTGCGTCTTTCAGCAACACGTCTTCTTATATAGGATAAATGGTACGATCAACTGGCTTCTCTCGCTCAAGAGCATTGGGTGGGATTACACGCATTATCGGGGCCAGAGCAACTGCTAAAACATTTACGAATCCTACTAAAACTAAAGGCAGTCTGGACCAAACCAATGAAACCACCTCCGAATACAGTCTGGACGTATGGCTGTTTGACCCCGAAGAGAACGTCGTTGGTGTAGATGCTGGTGAACGTGTAACTGGGGATCTCGGTGGACTCATCGTAGACGATGGGACCAACAGTGAACCAGTTGACAAAGACGACAGAATCGTTCACGGTGGAGTAGAATACGAGGCAGACACCGTAATTGGCGTTCCAGACGACGAGAACGTGAATTACTGGACGGTTTCATTTATTCGGAGACAATAATGCCGTCTAATATTCATTCCGTCATTAAAGACATTGAAGATGTAAAGAAAGATGTCCATCGGAAACCCTACAATGCTGCGATTGACGAGATGGCCGCCCTCCAGTCAGTTATCGTAGCTAACGTTGCAGAAGATGCGAGTTGGACTGGTCAGTTGTCTAATGCAATCAAATCCCACGGCGTAGATACAGAGGATTCGGGTCATTCCTTCCGAGTCGCTGTGGGTGTGGATACGACAATTGCCCCGTATGCGGGTGTGGTTGAGTTTGGAAGTGGATCTCGACTCAACAAAAGTAGCGCATTCTCACTGCCCGCACCTACTCCAGATACATATCCATATTCTGATGGTTATCCATATGAGTCCCCCAGTGGCGTCTCTGAGGGACTTTTGGATGATCTTGAGGAATGGGTCAAAACTAAGCCAGTTGTCCCTAAGGAGGACAGTGACGGCCCTGAAGAGCTTGCACAGAAGATAGCTCATACTATTGTTGAGAAGGGTACGTATGCCCATCCATTCCTTCGACCTGCATGGTTTAATCACAGTCGCAGAATTAAAAAAACTATCAGAATGATGGTTCGGAGGGCTTTCCGATAATGGCTACCCGCAGAGATATTCGTGAAGGATTCTACAGCCATCTGGAGGCTGCTTCTGATGGTATTGTCCCTCCCGAGAATATCGGTGAGATTCAGCCCAACGACTCGGAGGGGTATCCCGCAATCACCCACGCCGACGACTGGCGTAAGATTCCGATGAACGATGGGACCAACGCCCCAGTAGGCTTGGAGCGTGATGAGAACGACGACATCACTGGTCAAATATATCAGAAAGTCCATGAGGGTTCGTTTGGTGTGTCGATCAAACACACGGATGAGAGCGAACGTGAGACAATCTACGAGATGGTTCGTAGCTATTTCGAGAAATACGAGGATAAACCATGGGACGAGACTGAGATTCATGAAGACGTTGAGTGGGTAAACGTCCTCAATGCAACGTCTGACGACGATACGGATTCACGGCCAGTAGTTCGTGGTGACAGACTCATTATCCGTATTGGTTTCACTCGAAACAAAGTGAACAAAACCGATTCAATCGACGCGATTGGTCAAGATGTGTCACCGTAATTAACTTTAGTGATATAACATATGACAACATTTGGAACAACTGATTATCCATCGTCCAACGTCACTGTCGATAGTGGCGGTACGATTGCAGTTTCGGCTGCTTTCGAAAACACGATTGGTATTGTTGGTGGTATGGATACCGAAAATGGTAGTGCGAATACTGGAGAAACTATCCGAGTTTCGTCCAGCGGTGCTACTAACCAATTCGGTGAAGATTCCGAACTGAAAGATGCTGTGGATCTGGCAGCGAGCAATGGTGCAAATACCATCTATGCGTGCCCAGTCCCCGAAACGGAGACAACCGAAAGCATTTCTGCAACTACAAGTGGGACACTTGACAACGTTCCTATCTTCGATCCGAACGTTCATGACGAACACGAACTATCGGGGACAGACACCTCCGAGTCTGCTGAACTAACGTTCAACGTAGTTTACGAAAGTCCTCCAAGTACCCCCACGGAAGATAATACGATCAATGTCAATCCGAATACGGGGGAATTCGAGGCTGATGAGTCGTCTGACTACGATATCACCTATACATATGGTGATTACGACACGGCCATTGCGGATCTTACGAAAAAGGTTCCACGAACGGTGGCCGTTGGAACAGAAAGTATTACTACAGCGAATACTCTTCTGACGACCCTCAACACCTACGCACAGACGTTCGACTTCATGCACGGGTTTGTGGGTGCAGAGCCAGACCTCACTCCAGCAGACTACAGTAATACGCTCGATGATCGACGCATTTCGGTTGTTGGGCCGTCGCGTGGATACACTGATACAGCGAATATGAATATGGTTCGGACTGTTAACGCGGTCGCTGCAACTCAGTCTGCAAAACCACTTGGTGAGTCTACGACCGCAGATTCGATTAGCGGCATTGTAGACATCTATCAGGACTTCTCTGGTGACTTCAAAAAACTGACAGATGCACAGGTTCTCCCGCTACGTAAGAGTGGAAATATCGAAATCGTGAAGGATATGACCTCCTCAACTGATGTGAAGTTCGAACGCATCTACGCCTCTGAGGTGACTGATGAGGCTTCGGAGATTTCGAACCGCATCTCGTCACAGTTCATTGGCGAACCCAACACTGGGACGAATCGGAACCTACTTGCCGAATCTCACGACTCGTCCTACGCTGAGATGCAACGGGACAACATTCTCGACGCCTATCAGATTGACATTGTGGAGGGTGCTGACCCCAACACGCTCGATCTCGATATCGCTCTCGACATTGTTGACGTGATTGATTTCATCACTGTGGATATTACTGTCGGTGATATTGTCGAGAATGGGGGTGCTTCGTAAGGAGTTGATATTCTATGACATGGAAACCTACTAACACAAACGACGTTGAACTAGTTGTCAGTATTGTTGATCGAGACGAGTCTGGTACTCGTACTGGAACGCGAAAGATCGCTGACACTGCTGCGGTTGTTGTTGAAGAATTCTCCATCGACAGCGAAGAGGATATGGAGGCCCTATCTGGCATTGGCAATGCGGAAGCCCGTGGCATTAGTCAGGGCGATGTCGAGCATTCGTTCTCGTTCAATATTCAGGGTGAGGATGCTGAATTGTTCAAGGATCTCGCATCCGATGATGGTCGCGCAAACGAGCTTGAAATCATCGTTCGACTGGAAGACTATCGTGACAAGCTTATCGGTGCAAAGGCTGGTACGAGGAGTCTGTCGGGGTCGAGTGGCGATTCGACCGAGTACGAGGCTGCTGGTATCTTTACGAAACGAGATACTGGGGACGCCTAAACTTTAGTCTCGATTTTTTTTTTCTTCTAACATTCGTAATACGGCTTTAAATACGAAGATAGTCCCAACTATGAGTGACCTATTCCAAACACGTAAGAAAGTCGAAGACGGT
>Ga0306874_100427_pt1 | contig 13860 bp, 8 predicted proteins | sample AntCluMetagen315_FD_190406 | JGI IMG/M metagenome (GOLD analysis project Ga0306874, IMG submission 190406) | Saline lake microbial communities from Club lake, Antarctica - Metagenome #315 (v2) (version 2) | ecosystem: Environmental > Aquatic > Non-marine Saline and Alkaline > Saline | place...
GGCGGCCGTGGGCGCGTCGGTGAGCCGAACGCGGGTCGGCGACACGTTCGTTGCCGACCGCGCGACGCAGCCAAACGTGGTCTTCGGCGGCGAACCGAGCGGCGCCTGGATCTGGCCGGACGAAACACTGTGTCCGGACGGCCCCCTCGCCGCGTGCAAGCTCGTGGAACTCGTTGCCGATCTCGGGCCGCTCTCGTCGCTCGTTGACGGCGTCGAGACGTACCCGATCCGCCGCGCGTCGGTTTCGGTCGAGGAGAAAATCGCGGTGATGAATCAGGTTCGCGATCGCGTCAGCGAACGATACGACGATGTCGACACGCTCGACGGCGTCTACGTCGATGTCGACGACGGCTGGGTCCTCTTGCGCGCGAGCGGTACCGAACCGGTCGTCCGGCTCACGGTCGAAGCACGGGACGAGTCCAGAGCCGAACGACTGGAAGCCGATGCCGTCGGCATCCTCGAGACCGCGATCGCGACCATGGCCGGAATCCGATCGTGACCATCGGTCGGTTCAGTTGTTAAATACGCGGTATTCGGGCCTCTCTGTCGGTTTTAACGCATCGATAATGAAGTGTGCCGTGTTCTATGTCGAATGTAGATACGTGGTGCAACGAACAACACTGCTGCCGTGGGACGACGGCAGCGGTCGAACGAAACTATTGGATATAAACAGACAACAGAAACGATGACTCGGGCGTTTCGTCGTGATGATGCGACATCGACGGGGAGTACCGCGAACGAATCGAGCGGACTGGACACGCTGCTCATCGGCATCGATGCGGGCTGTCTGCCGGTGTTCGAGCGGCTGTTCGAAGACGATCGGATCCCGGCCATCGAAGGGCTCTGCTCGGCGGGAGTAGCCGCGCCCCTCGAGTCGCAGATCCCGCCGTGGACGCCGAGCGCCTGGCCGTCGATCTACACCGGCGTCAATCCCGGCAAACACGGCGTGGTCGGCTTCGTCGGGTACGACGGCTACGACTGGCACGTGACGAGCAACGACGACGTCCACGAGCATCCGCTGTGGACGCTGCTGGATCGACACGACCGCTCGAGCGTCGTCGTCAACGCCCCGGTCACCCACCCGCCGGACGAGTTCGACGGTGCGGTCATCCCGGGATTCCTCGGCCCCGAGGATCCGCCGTGCCATCCCGACGGGCTCCTCGAGGAGGTCCGCGACGCGATTGGAGAGTATCGCGTCTATCCGAACTACACGCGTGACGACGACTCGCTCTCGGACGACGCGAAGATCGAGGAGTATCGGAATCTCGTCCGGATGCGCGGGGAGGCGTTTCGCTATCTCGCCGACGAGTTCGACCCGGACTTCGGGTTCGTCCAGTTCCAGAAGACGGACACGGTCTTCCACGAGCTCAGCGGCGAGAAACGCCACATCGATCCCGTCTACGAGGCGACTGACGAACAGATCGCATCGATCCTCGAGGCCTGCGATCCGGACCGCGTCTTCCTCGTGAGCGACCACGGGATGGGGTCGTACGACGGCTACGAGTTCCGGATCAACGAGTACCTCCGCGACGTGGGGTTCCTCGAGACGACGACCGGCGGCAAGGGAATGCCGTCCTGGACGCCGATGCGCAGACGCCTGCGCGAGGGCGAGGAGTACGACACGTGGGAGCCGGGAACGGTCGCACGCGCGGCGTCTGTCGCCGCGCGATTCGGCGTTACCGCCCGGCGGGTCAGGACCGCGCTCGAGCGGGTCGGGCTTGCGGACGTCGCCATCGAGCACGCGCCGGGTGGAATCACTCGAACGGCGAACGAACAGGTCGACTTCGCCGAATCGGAGGCCTACGTTCGTGCCCGGACCGAACTCGGCGTTCGGATCAATCTCGAGGGCCGGGAGCCAAACGGCGTCGTTCCACCGGAGGAGTACGAGGAACTCCGAGAGAGCCTCATTCGAATGCTACAGGCCGTCGAGACGCCCGATGGCGAGCCGTTCTTCGAGACGGTCGCGCCGCGCGAGCAGTACTTCCACGGTGACGAAATCGACGAGACGGTCGACATCGTCACGATTCCCGCTGACTTCGAACACATGCTCTCCGAGCAGCTAGGCGAGGGCGATTACTTCAGCCCGGCCGAACCCTGGAACCACAAGCTCGACGGAGTCTTCATCGCGGCGGGCGAGGGAATCGACGAAGACGCCGCGCTCGAGCGAGCGCACCTCTTCGATGTCGCGCCGACGATCATGGCTGCGATGGGGGTCCCCTACAGCGACCGCATGGACGGCACCGTCGTCCCCGTCGTTGATTCGGGCGAGTCGACGTCCTATCCGGAGTACGAGGAGGGGGAGGAGACGAACAGACCGGCAGCTGACGGAGACGTGACGGACCGGCTGGCCGATCTCGGATACATGAACTGAGACGCAGTGTCGCCACCCGGACGGTTCGTGATTCTCGACTCGGTCGCGTCTCTCGGTCCTGTATGCCGACGCTCTGAACGGCGCCGATACTTCCTATGGAACGGTCCGCTGGAACGGTGTACTGACGCACCCGCACGGTGAGTCGCAGGTGCGCCGGCACTGACTGACAGAATTCGTCTGCCCTACCGAGCCGAGCGGGTCGATTTGGCCTACGACAACCCTCTTACCCGCGTTATAAGTATGGGTTGCTGGGGCCAATATCGGTGTACGACATCGATCTCTCAATGGGATTTATCGCAGCGATCCGCCTCGTCCACGACGAGCTTCCGTTAGTGCCGACGATCGAGCACCGATCGGGTGTGACGCTCCGCTACGAGTACGGAGCGATGACCGGCGAGCAACGCCTCCAGTTCGTCTCCGCATTCGGCGACGAGCACGAGGCCCTCGAGGAGGTAATGGCTGCGGATCCGACCATCGCGAATGCGACGTGCGTCGCGACGTTCGAGAATCGGTCGATCTATCGCGTCGTCGTCGAGACCGATCTCGAGATCGTTCCCGATCGCTGTGCCGAAGCCGGCCTGTTCGCCTTTCGAATCACGAGCGCTGAGGGTGGCTGGTGCGCACGGGTTCACCTCCCCGATCGCGACGTGCTGTCGGCGTTTCGGAGCCAGTGTCTCGATCGGGGCATCTCGTTTCACGTGAACCACCTGTACGACTCGTCGGTCTCCGACGAGCAGACCTACTTCTTGACCGAACAACAACACGAGATCCTCACGATGGCCTACTACGCCGGCTACTTTGAGGTCCCACGCGGGGCCACGCAGGACGATCTCGCTAGTCGGCTCGATATCTCGGATTCGGCGGTCTCCCAGCGGATACGGCGCGCCGTTTCCGAACTGATCGCCGCGACGCTCGAGAACGATCGCGCGCCAGACGAATACGGATAGATCGGCCGCCTCCAAATACTACGTTGATTGATAATTCACGATAAATAACTGCAATACAGTATAATGATCAAGCCCGATATCGGCATTTAAAGAGCTGTTAAAGTCCATCTAATGGCGAAGAGTCGTCTGCACCCAGCTAATTCCCGTTCCTAATTGTATGTTGGGAAACCATTTCAAAAATAGGACTTGTATGCCCCTATCGATAACAGGAATCGCATTCTCACTTAAAAGCTTGCTATCCGAATCCATAGATACTGGACCCCATCATCACTCACAACGAAGTGACTTTCAATGTCGGATAGAAGTGGTATGCAGCGCTCGAATCGTGACGTTTCTCGTGGCTCTCGGTTAGTCGAGGGGAATGACGGTCAGCCGTCTTCCGAGGGAGGACCTTCGAAAACACAGTCGAGACGTCGGTTTCTGGGAGGAACAGTGGCGGCATGTGCCGCCGGAATCGGACTGACGTCAACAGCCACCGCGTCCGCAGATCGGTATGGACACTACTACGACGACTACGCGACCGTCGTGGACGTGACCGAGGCTGGCGCGGACGATACTGGCTCGGAATCGATCACGCCTGTGCTCGAGAAACTCCGAGATGACAATACACTGCTCGTGTTTCCCGAAGGGGAATACTTCATGGACGAGCAGTTCAGATTCACCGGTTTCGATAACTTCGGCGTCGTCGGCGAGAACGCGACGCTGGTTCCGGCGGACTTTCACGAGTTCAATGGCCCGCGGTATCGTCTCTTCCGGCTCGGCGTGTCGTCAAGACCCGGTGGTCGCGTTCGATTCGAAGGGTTCGACGTCGACCAGCGGGCCCCCGACACGGGGATCCGAACGATCGAGACGTACGCCTCCGAGCGCCTCGAAGTGCGGGACATCACCGTCCACGGCCAACACGATAGCGGGACCTGGGGACCCGGACTGTTCAACATTACCGATCCCGACGGCCGAGGTATCGTCGAACGGTTCCGCGTTCCGGACGGCGCCGCGTGGATCAACAACACCCCGAACGCGGGTAACAACTGGCGTGGACCGATCGGTATCGAGGCCACGCTGAACGAGGGGACGCTCACGTTCAAGAATTGTTGGGTCGGGCCGTTCCCGAGCAACGGACTCTACGCGTCGGGCGGCAACGGCAAGATCATCGTCGAGGGCGGCTGGTACTGGGACAGCAACGGGGCAAACGTTCGCGTCGGCGGCACCCACAGCGAAATCCGGTGGCCGACAGTCGAAATCAAATCGAGTCGACCGGAGGACACGATCCAGCGGGGGATTCGGGTCGAAAACGGTCGCGATTTCAAGATCCGTGGTGCAGCCGTCAACATCACCTCCCCCATGCCGTCCAGTCACGCGATTTCGGTAATGAACACCTGTGAGAGCGCCCGTATCGAGAAAACAACGCTCGATATCCGTGGCGAAGACGTGAACCACGGGATCGTCTGCTCACCCGTCTCTGGAGACACGACGATCGTCGACACGACGATCACCCACGAGACCTCGGGTGGCTATCCGCTGTGGATACAGGACAGCGACAGCAGCGGACGGGTTCTCGCCGAGTACCTCACGATCGACGGGCAGGCGGGCGAGGACGGCGGTTTCCGCGACGGGATTCGCTGCGAACGGGACAACTGCCGGTTCAACGTCGTCGACATCAAGCAACAGGGTCGCGCCGGTGTGGACCGGAACGCGATCGTCAACACGAGCGCGGACCTGACGATCTACCGATCCAACCTGCGTGCCAGCAAGTATCCGTACATCGACATCGGCTCCGAATCCCTCGTTCTCGATTCGGACCTCGAATCGTCGTCCGGTCTCGAGGCCGCCTGTCTCTACGCGTCGTGTGATAGCCCGGCGTTCAAGGACAACAGACTGGTCAATGGGATCCGTAACTTCGGTGCGAGCGACGTCACGACCTGGAAGAACACGTACCAGTAGTCGGCGACGCGCGGCCGCTATAGTAGCCACTGCAAGTCATTGCACGCCTGACCGACCGACAGCTGTCCGATCAGTGTGTGAATCGTTTCAGTGGCTACTATATTAGTATCCGTTTTCCATCGCTTCTTCTCACCGTTCTCCCGTTTCTTCATCGCTGACTCTCGCCATTTCTCCGTTGCGGATCCACAACTATATCTCCGTGAATACGGCTCTCGAGGCCATTTAGCCCCCGTATAATAACGCCACGCTGTGGACACCGTCTTCGTACAGTGAGTACGTCGGATCGTGACCGATCGTTGGCAGGGATGGCTGTCGATTGGCAGCTCGAAGGAATCAGGGGGAAACCGTGAACAGGAGTATTACGAGCGGCGTCGTCTCGGTCGTCAGCGCGAAAATCGTCGCACTGGTCGTCACTGCGCTTTCGACGCCGCTGCTGTACCGATTTCTCGGTGCGTCGGCGTTCGGCGAGTACGCGTTTTTGCTGTCCATCTTCGCGATCTACATGATCTTCGTCAGTTCGGGGATCACGGACGGCGTCCGAAAGTTCCTCGCCGAGGACCGCGCTGTGGCAAACTGGAGCGTACACGTCGTCGGCTTTTATTTCCGGCTGGCGATCTTGCTGGCCGGTCTCGGGGCGCTCCTGCTGGTACTCGCGACCAAGTTCGGGTTCGTCGGCTTCGCCTTCGGCTCCGAGCTGACGATCTACTTCTACGTCCTCGCGGCGCTCGTTATCACGGCACAGTTCCGTGACTTCGGACGGAAGACGCTCATGGGATTCGGTCTCGAGCGATACTCGGAACCGCTCAAGGTTCTCGACAAGGTTAGCTTCGTCGCAGTCGCAATCCCGCTAACCTACCTCGGCGTCGGTGTGATGGGCGCGCTCGCAGGGCATCTGTTCGCGAGCCTCCTCGTCGGCGTGGTCGGACTCCTTCTCGTTCACCGACGGATTTCGCTGTCGTCCATCTTCTCTAGCCCGACAGAACGGTTTCCCCGGACGGAGATGCTCACGTTCAACTCGATGAGCATTGCGCTGATTTTCCTGATGATGTCGCTCTATCACATCGATATCATCATGCTCAACCGGTTTCAGTCGGATTCGGCGGTCGGTAACTACAAGGCAGCGCTGACGATCGCCGAGTTCCTCTGGTTCGTCCCGATGGCGATCCAGACGGTGTTCGTCCACTCGACATCAGAGCTGTGGTCGCAGAACCGCTATCAACAGATTTCGGAACTCGTCTCTCGGACGACGCGCTATACGTTTCTGCTGACGGCCGTCATGGCCGTCGGACTCGCGGCGCTGGCAGACATCGCCGTCCCGATCTACTTCGGTGCTGAGGCCGAACCGGCGATCACGCCCCTGTTGCTGTTGCTCCCCGGCGCGCTCGGGTTCGCGATCGCGCGACCGATTCTCGCGGTCTCACAGGGGGAAGGAACGCTTCGGTATCCGGTCATAGCCACTGGCGGCGCGGCCCTGATCAACCTGGTGCTCAACCTCGCCCTTATTCCGCCGTTTGGAATGCGAGGCGCGGCCATCGCGACCAGCATCGGATACGGGTCGATGTTCGTCTTCCACTGCTGGAGCGCCCGACTCGTCGGCTTCGATCCACTCGCGGATGCCCGGCTCAGTCGGGCAGCACTGACAACGCTCCTGGCAGCCGTCCCTATCGTTGCCCTCTCGACGGCAATCACGAATCCGTGGATTGCGCTCGCAGTCGTTCCACCCGTCGGGTTCGGAATCTTCATCATGTTCGCCTTGCTGGTCGGAGCGATCGATATAGCAGAACCGTTCGAGATACTGTCCCTGTTTCCCGATCCGATCGGCGCGAAAGCGGACGGCATTACCACCCGTCTCGTGAACAGCGAGACCGACGGCTCGGGCCGTAACTGGTTGCAGAGTCTGCTGTTCCTCGCTGGACTGTCGTTGTTACTCTCGGGGCTCGCGTTCGGGATCCTTGATCCCGGAATGTGACAGTCTCCTCGCCGGAAACGGAGGGGAAGCAACGCTCCCTCACGCAGTCGGGCGTAGCCCGACGACGGCGAGGCGTCCCCGCATGGAGAATACCAGTCAGTCGTCGTCTCCAGACCCGTCGGTTCCGACCGGCTGCACGAGACCTTCGGTTTGGTGAACGCAAAGAAGAGGGTTCCAACTCTGTACCCCCCGTGAGCGTCATCTGCAAGGGCTTCTCGCCCGTTTCACAGTGAGCCGTGGCGGTGTTACTGTAATGAACTGGCAACACAAGCAGAACTTCGGGCTGTTCAGCGGTCGATGGAGACACTCCTCGAGCCACCGTCGGTCCACGTTACGATTCTAACAGGTCGGTCGCGCTCACGACCTCGACGTTCTGCCCGTCGATGTACTCGAGGACGCGTTCGAACTCGCGTCCGCTGATGCCGTCTTCGGCCCCGATGTAATCGAACTGCAACACCGCGAGCTGGCCGTACTTGGCGGCGTAGTCGACGTACGTTTTCGTCTCGTCGCCGGCACCGCCGGCGAAGAATCCCACGTTGTAGGGGTCGGTGAGCGCCAGCCCGTTCGGACCGCCGCCGAACCGAAACGCCTGTTCGTGGTGTTCCTCGACGAGGTCGCGAGCGGTCGGGCTGAGCACGTTCCGCGGGGTGATAAAGTGCTTCGCGCCGTCCTCGAAGCCGCGGCTCTCGAGATACAGTTTCGTGTCTCGAATCATCCGCGCTTGCTCTTCAGGGGGGTATTCGTGGAGGAAGTGAGCGCCGGTTCGCGGCCGGGCCGCCATGTCCCAGCCTGCGTCGCTCAGTTCCTCGAGCCTGTCGATCGTGAGCCGGTCACCCTGCCCGACTGCTTCGGGCATGACCGCTTCGACGCCCGCGTAGCCGTAGGGCTCCATCCGTTCGAAGGCCTCCGCGTAGTGGCTCTCGAGCATCCCGTCGAACAGGAGCATTACTTTGCCCGTTGCCGGACGATCGACGACGCGAAGGTCATCGACTTGGCAGTCGATCGAGCCGGACGTGTCACCGCGCCGGCGAGCGGTCAGTCGAATCTCACTGACGTCCGTCAAATCCGGCTCCCCCTCGATCTGACCGGTGCCGAAGTCGACGCGTACCCACCGATCGGACGGTCCGATGAGCGTTCGCTGCAGCACGTACGCGTTTCGCGAGTTCGGCGCAAACAGCTCGAGCGAGAGTCGAAGCTGCTCGCGGTCGGTGAACTTCACGGCGAGCGAGAGGTTCGAACCGCGCAGGTCCAATCCGTCGACGGCCTTGTAGATCGCCGCGTGCTCCGTGTCCTCGCTCGCGGTGAGGCGAGCCGACTGCGATCCGCCGTACGGATCGTCGGTCCCGGCCTCGAGGGTGCCGCCGTCGATCATCGCGATCCAGTCGTTGAGGGACTCGAAGTCATCGATCGATTCCCCAGGAAGCGCCGGCAGTCCGTCGGTGCCAGACTGATCGGCGTCTCCGTTCGGCGTCGACTCCGCCGGCGACGAGGTATCGCCGCCACGCCACTCCCGCAACTGAGAGAGACAACCGGAGAGTCCGAGCGTTCCAGCCGCTGCAACGGTCGTCACAAACGATCGTCGGTTTCTGTTCGTCATTACCCACGTCGACGGATCGTTTGATCTTTCTTATACAGTTGTTAGCCGGCCCCTGTCAACCGATAAGACCGATCGGCTGTCCCCGGACGACGATCGGTTGCTGCAGCTCTACCGATTCGCCTCAGCGTGTCGGTACCGACGGCGCTGCGTGCACGCCACCGCGAGAGACGATACCGACGGCCAACGGCGTTTATCCACGTGATAATAAACCGATCGGGAGAGGTACGTCCGGTAAATGACTCGAGTCAGCGTCATCATCCCGACGTACAACAGAGCGGCGACGCTTGGACGCGCGATCGACAGCGCGCTCGAACAGACAATCGACGACCTCGAGGTCGTCGTGGTCGACGACGGTTCGACCGACGACACCGAGTCAGTGCTGGCCGCGTACGAGGATCCGCGAGTTCGGACGATCATCCACGCGACCAACCAGGGTGCAAACGTCGCCCGGAACACGGGACTCGAACACGTACGCGGGGAGTACGTCGCCTTCCTCGACTCGGACGACGTCTGGCACCCCGCGAAACTCGAGCGCCAGCTCGCGGCCCTCGAAGCCCGCTCGAGCATCTGGGTCGGGGCCTACTGTGACACGGCGTACGATCTGTCGGGAACGAGCGGCTGGCTCCGGTCGACCGCCGCGTCCGCGCTCGCTCGAGGGGACGACGATCCCACGAAAGAGGGTGGCGAGGAGCTGGTTGGTGAGATCCTTGCGGACAATGTCCAGCCCGGAGCCGGTTCGACGCTGCTCGTCCGCACGGCGGTCGCCAGGGACGCCGGCGGTTTCGACGAGGAACTGGATCGGTTCCAGGACCCGGAGTTCTGTCTCCGCGTCCTCGAGCAGGGGAAACTCGCCTGTGTCGACGACGTTCTCGTCTACCGTGACGATACCGGTCACCCATCAGCCGACGTCATTAAAAACGCGAGCAGGCAGTATCTCTCGGCGTACGAAGACGAGGTCGAACGCTTCGAGAACGAGGGGTACGACATTCGCTCGAGCCACGAACTCATCCTCGCGAAGCGATACCTCGCAGAGGGACGATTCCTGCGAGGGGCGTGGCACTTGCGGAACGCCACCACGTCGCCGCGGTCGTACCCCGGTATCTGCTGGGTCACCGGCACCGGGGTTCGACGGCGACCGCTTCCGGTCGTTTTCACTCTCGGATTCCTGCTCGTCGCACTCATATTCGGTCAGCGCGCACGTTCTCGGTGAACGCGCCCGTTCGCGGCCGATCGTTTTTGATTCGGAACGAGCGCAGCGTGCGCGTTCTCTCGACGCGAACCATTGCAGAACCGAAACGGTTCCGTTTCCATCGGTTATCGCACCTGTAGTAAAGCCGACCGCAATCGACGGGCCGGACGGATGAGACGCGATTCACTTTCACGAAGATCTGTACTGGGCGCGACAGCCGGTTTTGCACTCGCGAGTGCAAGTGCTGCCGGCGTCGTCGGCGGTGCGATCCAAAACGAGGAGGGAAGCGTCAGTCGAGACTCCATCGTCATCCGGGAGGGAACGGACGAGGAGACGACGGCGTACGTGACGACTGCGGATACCGACGGGCCGACAGCGATCGTCGTCGGCGGAATGCACGGAAATGAGACCGCGGGCTATACGGCCGCGGGCCGGATCGCCGACTGGACGATCGACGCCGGCACGCTCGTGGCGATCCCCGAGACGAACGCCGTCGCGATCGAGCGCGGGACCAGGAACGACGACGAGGGGAACAACCTCAATCGACAGTTCTCCGAGGGGGAGACGCCGGGGACGGCACTCGCACGCGCTATCTGGGAGATCGTCAGCGAGTACGACCCGGACATCCTGATCGATCTCCACGAGTCGACGGGGATCTACGCGGGCGACCCCATGGACGGGGTCGGGCAAGCGGTTTTCCACTCCAGCGGCGATGAGGCGGCTGCCGCCGCGGATGCGGCCGACTACGTCACTCGGAACTACGTAGACGACCCCACTCTCGCGTTCCAGACCGGGCCGTTCTCCATGCCCAACACCGAACCGAGCGGCTTGCTCGCACACAAGGCCGCGCGCGACCTGAACGCCGACGGGTTCCTCGCCGAGACCGTTTCAACCAACGTCGAACTCGAGACCCGTATCCAGTGGCACACGGCTATCGTCGAGCGGCTTTTGGAGGGCGAATTGCTCCTCGAGGACTCCGACAGCGGCAGTCCTCCTGAAGATCCGGTTGACGAGGAGCCGGCGGAGTCCGAACCTGAACCCGAGCCTGAGCCCGAGCCCGTGGACAACGACGTTGACGATGATACCGAAGCGTCCGGAAACGAGGACGGTGATGAGGCCTCGAACGAGGACGGCGACGAGTCCTCGGGCGACGATAGTGCGGCCACAAGCAATGAGTCACCGGCCGCGAATATCGAGGTCAGTTCGGCGCAGACCAGCGAAACGGCGCTCGATCTGGGCCAGACGGTCACGCTCGACGCGTCGAGGTCGTCCGATCCGAACGGCGAACTCGTCGACTACGAGTGGTGCGTCGGCAACGACGGCTCGTTCGACGAGACCGGCAAGACGATCGAGGTGACGGTCAGCGCACCCGGCGAACACCCGGTCGTGCTGCGCGTCGTCGACGACGGCGGCTCGACTGCCACTGACCGGATTACGCTCGCGACGAACTGCTGAGCCGCTGGGTGTCGGGCCGACCGCGCCGACGGCGGCCACGGCCGGAGCACCGCTGCTTCCGGCTCGGAAACAGCGGCAGTCTCTCCCTGACACCATCCGTTTCGAGAAGTAGTCCGCGCGCACCGAGCGGGTGAACCGATCGTCGCCGATCAGCGGTTGCTTGTTCGCATCTTCCAGAGATCGTCGAAGGTGATGACCTCGACGTCGGCGCTATCGATGTGCTCGAGTAATGTCTCGTAGTCGCCCTCTGGCATCGTGTTGTTGGCATCGAAGGCGTGGAAGTTCAGGATCGTACACTGGTTGTGCGCTGCGGCGAGATCGACGCACCGTTTCGAGATCTCGAGGTCGTGCCCGATCGTCCGCGGTAACGCGAGCGGATCGAAGCCGTAGACGTTCGTCGTGTTGACGTCGCCGGCCTGATTGAAGCCGCCGCAGTAGTGGTATTTAGTGGTTTGCTCGAGGCTCGTCTTGTCGTAGCTGTTGTGCGGGTAGACGATGTAGTTCGCCCCTTCGAACCCGTTGTCGATGTACCACTGCTTGTCCGCCTTGAGTCTGCCTTCGATTTCCGATTCGTCGGTTTCAGCCATCGGATCGTGTGTCCCGTGGACGACGATCTGATCGCCCGCCTCCTGGCGCTCTATGAGCTCCGAGCGCGACATGGTTCCGTCTTCGCCCTGTTCAACCCACCGCGGAACCGGTGCCTGCACCGTCTGGAACCCGTACTCGTCGTGGAGCGGCGCGGCCGTCTCGTAGTAGTCGAGCATCCCGTCGTCCCAGCTCAGCATGACGTACCCTTGATCAGGCGTCTCGTGCGTGCGCAGGTCGTCGATCCAGACCTCGGCCTCCGGCATGGAGTGAAGCAACTGGATCTCGAGCCGATCGAGATTATCGAGGTCGGGTTCGTACTCGCTCTGCTGGAATACTCCGGGGCTCGCCCTGAACCAGCCGATGTCGGGCGAACGGTACGTGATTTCGCGGAGCGAGTACACTTTCGAGCTTCCGAACCGGTCGACGAGACGCAGGTTGACCGTGATGCTCTCTGGCGTCGTCGTCCGAATGGCGAAAGACAGGTCCGTCTCCGCCATGTCCTCGCCCCCGAGACTTCGCTGGGCGACGACGTTCTCGCCACCGTTCGACTGGAGCTTGAAGCTCTGCTCGCCGGCGAAGACGGTGTCCGTGTCCGCTTCGCCCGACCCCTGCTCGACGGTCCAGGGCTCGAGATCGCTGAAGTCGTCGAACGACTCGCCGGGTTGGCGAAGCCGTTCCCTGCTGTTGAATTCCGTTTCGAGCGGCGGAACGCCGTCAGCCAGCCCCGGTACCGAGTCATCCGAATCGTCCGTCGTTTCGTCCGATGAGTCCCCGTTCCCCATGCCGGTCGCAGACCTGATCTGCTCTGCACAGCCCGCCATCCCGGTGAGACCGGCTGCACCCGATAGTGCGAGGAATCGTCGTCGTGTCGCGCGTTTCCGTGACATTAGCGATCCGATGGTACTGCCAGCAATCCTATTATTATAGATCTAATAGTCGGGACCGAGGGCCGCTCGTATCGGCGCTCGACAGGCGTTTCAGTACTTAACAGTCGCATAGTTATTGAGAACACCTGCGGAGGAGATTACGAAGGCGTCCGTACATGGGGATGTGGGGAGAGGCGTATTCCACGCTCCGACCGGACGCCGTCTACGCGGTGGTCTTCGACGATGAACAGGGAACTCTTCGGTGTATTCGGCGGTATTGACGCGTTCGAACGGTTCAGATCCAGTGAGGACTTCGACGAAGTACTCACCGGATCGACCGTCACGGTCGGAATCAGGGATTCCGATCTCGGGACGCCCGGCTGGAGCGCGACATACTCTCGCGACGACGGCTACTGCCTCATCTGGGGGGAAGCGTACGTTCCCGACGACGAGCCCAACACCGCTCGCTGGCTCCTCGAGCACTACGAGTCGGCGGGAGTCGACGCACTAGAGCGTCTCAACGGATCGTATCTGGCCGTGATCGACACCGAAGCGAGCGAGGAGGCATTCGTCGCGACGGATCCGATTCGATCCCGAGAGTGCTTTTACACCGACGAGTCCGGAACTCGCGTTTTCGGAACCGATTCCGCCGAAGTCACACGCACGATTACGGACCCGACGCTGCATCGGAACGGAATTCTCGAGTTCCTGCACCTGGGAGTGACGCTCGGCGAAAAGACGGCCGTCACGGGACTACACCGACTCCCGATCGACAGTCGACTCGCGCCCGCGTCAATCGACTCGTTCGAACGGTTCGTCTACGACCCACAGTCGTCTTCGGAATTCGACGTGGTCGACGAACTCGCCGATCGCCTCGAACGAGCGATCGAACGGCGGTCGTCGCTGCCCGGACAAAAGGGCATTCTCCTCTCGGCGG
>Ga0306874_100428_pt1 | contig 13837 bp, 19 predicted proteins | sample AntCluMetagen315_FD_190406 | JGI IMG/M metagenome (GOLD analysis project Ga0306874, IMG submission 190406) | Saline lake microbial communities from Club lake, Antarctica - Metagenome #315 (v2) (version 2) | ecosystem: Environmental > Aquatic > Non-marine Saline and Alkaline > Saline | place...
GCCAAGTTGGGGCAGCCCTTGCCATGACCAAATTCACGCGCTTGTTGGCGAGAGCATGGAAGACGACCAATGAAGAGGCACACACTAGCAGAGCGCATCCGCGATGAAACCGGCCTGGGAAGATGCGCCAGACTGGCAGAAGGAAAGCGCCATCAAGGGTGTGGCTTTCCACCAGCAGAACCCGGACGCAACCCCGGAGGACAGCCACAACAGCTGGCTGGAACAGAAGCTGAACGAAGGATGGGTGCATGGTGACGTGAAAGACCCCGTTGCCCGCTGCCATCCGTGCGTGACTGCCTATGAAAACCTGCCGGAATCACAGCGGGCAAAGGATTATATTTTCAGGGCAATCATTCAAACCCTAAGCTGAAACGGAGCCCCCGGAGAAATCCGGGGGAAGTATTGAGCATGAAAGAACTATTAGAAGCTGGCGTGCCTATTCCTATCTGCCGGGCAGTAATTGAGCAGGCAGGCAACGCCACCGGAAACGATGCACAGCAAGTCATTATCCGCCAGCAAAAGGCGCTATGTTTTATGGCCCTGGTGCTGTACGACATACGCATGACCATTCCGCGCATTGGTCCGGACCTGGACCGAATCATTCAGCAGGCCATCGACAACGCCGGGACCGCTGACCAGATGGCGGAACGACTGGAACGGGAAACGTGGGGTGCTGACCAATGAGCCCTGAACAGCCAAAACCAATCAGCCATGACGACGAGGCGCCGGACTTCAACGACCCTGAAGCAATGCGCGAATACATCAACGACCTGAGCGGACGCCTCAAGCGCGACCGTCACCAGTTAGGCCCGGTAAAGGCCCGGATGATGGAGAAGCGCCTGAAGAAACTGAAGCGTCATTATGGCCAGTAATGAATACTGATGGAAGATCGCTTAAAAGAGGGCAACAAATGCGAGGAATCAATAAAGCAATAGTCCTTGGGAACGTGTGCCAAGACATAGACGTGCGATGGACCCCGAACGGCAATGCCGTGGCCAACTTCAGTATTGCCACCAATGAAGAGTGGAAAGACAAAAACACTGGCCAAAAACAGGAAAAGACGGAATTTCACAAGGTAGTTATGTTCGGAAAGCTGGCGGAAGTGGCCGGCCAGTATCTGCGTAAAGGCTCCAAGGTCTACATCGAGGGCAAACTACAGACCCGGAAATGGCAGAACCAGGAGGGCCGGGACGTTTACACCACGGAAGTCGTGGTGGGTATCAACGGCAGCATGCAGATGCTGGACAGCAAGCCGGAAGGCCAGCAGCAAAGCCAGGGCGCCTACCAGCAGCATTCACAGCCCAACGGATACCAACAGGCCAGGGGGAAATAGTGAAGTCTCAGAAAATGCGCGATTCCGCCCGTAACGAGCAGTGCACGCTGAACCTTATGGGCGTGTGCAACTACGACCCCGCCACCACGATACTGGCGCACCTTCCGGACGAGTCGAACGGCATGGGTAAAAAGGCCGACGACCTGAGCGCGTGCTACACTTGCAGTGCGTGTCACGATGCGATCGACAACCGGGGAAAGTGGCCAGAATCTGAATCTGAACACCGGGAATGGTATTATCGCAGGGCACAGACCCGAACCTTGAGGCGCATGATTGAGAAAGGCGTCATAACCGTAAGAGTGATTTACGCTTGACGGAAATACAACTATGTTTTATAGTAGATTCAACGGTAGGGGATTAGCCCAGCCGGGACACGCAAGGAGAACGACATGACTACTTATTACATGCAAGCACAATCAGGCGACGTAGCAACTGAACGGGAATGGCATAACGATTACAACTCGATGGACGTCGAGGCTTGGTTTGGCAAAGAATCAGATGATATTACCGAGGAAGATAAGGCCAATTGGCAGGCTGGAGACAATCTTGTAGAGGTGGATATCGATCGAATGATATGCGACATCCCCGATGCAGTATTTGAGGACAGCTACGGAAGCGGCGTAGCTCTAGCAGCAGGCGTGAGCTACTCGACTTATCAGGCACTAGCCGAGGCTTATGGGCTAGAGATATCTGACTACGAATGACACCTAGTCAACTAAAGACGGCCCGGCAATCGCTGGGCCTATCTCAAAAGGGTTTGGCTGCGGCACTAGGCTGGTCTACAGGGCAGCAGGTAAGCAACCTTGAAACGGGCAGCAGGACAATCACAAAGCAAACCGAGCTAGCGGTAGAGTGTCTACTAAGACGTAAAAAGGGATCAAAATGAACAATTCATCGCAAGGCAAAAGCGCAAGAGCAAATGGCCGAAGAAAGCATGCCGTTGTGTCTTTTAGGAGCGCCGCCGAGTGTATTGGGGAGATTGAAAGAGATATGTCACTCTTCGCGGTCACACGGGGATTGCATGAAAGAGATTAGGTATTTGGTCGTTCATATCAGCGACAGCCCCAAGGACAGAGGCGACACCGCCGCAGACATTCACAGATGGCACCAACAGAGAGGATGGGACGGCATAGGTTACAACGCCGTTATCACCGGCACCGCCGACATTGAGCCAGGCCGCCCGGATTACTGGCAGGGCGCCCACGTCCGGGACTTTGACGAGGACGGCCAGGGCAACAACTCCGACAGCCTTGGTATCTGCATTATCACCGACACCGCCCCCGACGACGACCAGCTGAGAGTATTGGAAGGCTGGTTACTTTCCAAGAAAGCCGAATACCCGGATGCCGAAGTAGTAGGGCACCGGGATCTTGACAGCCGCAAGACCTGCCCGAATATGGATATCCCCGCCTGGTGGGCTTCCCGCGCAAAAAAGCACATAGACTGAAGGAGCCTGATATGGATTGGTCCGACATTGGCAATATGTTAGGTAAGGCCGCGCCGGTAGTGGGCACGTTGTTGGGTGGTCCCGCTGGTGGCGCCGTGGGTGGTTTGATATCGCAGGCCCTGGGAACAGACGCCGAGCCCGACAAAGTAAAACAGATGCTTGAGCAAGACCCGGCAGCGTATGAGCGAATCAAACGACTCGAGCAGGAACACGAACGGGAACTGCGAAGCATGATGCTTGAGGCTGAGACTTCCAAAATGGCCAGCGTCAACAAGACCATGAGAGCAGAGGCCGCCAGCAATGACGCATTTGTGCGCAGGTGGCGCCCCACGTTTGGCTATCTGGCCGCCATATCCTGGACACTGCAATCTATCGCTATTGCCTGGGTATTCATTATGAAGCCAACACAGGCCGGGGATATCGCTCAGGCCATTGGTGCACTGACACCTATGTGGGCGGTAGCGCTGGCGGTATTGGGTATCAGTGTGGCCAAGCGCAGCCAGGACAAACAAGTATCCGCAGGCCAAACGCCCCAAGGCGGATTGATTCAGGCACTGGCATCGAGGCTCCAAGGTGGCGGCAAGAAGGGCAGCAAAAATTGACGAAAACCAGCCCGCACTGGTGAAGCTATTGCGGGATATGGGTATTAGCGTTGCCATTACCAGCGCAGCGCACGATGGATTTACGGATCTGGTTGTCGGTTTTGGTGGGATAACCGTATTGGTAGAGGTAAAGGACGGAAGCAAAGAACCTGCAAGGCGCAAGCTGACGCCGCAGCAGGTGGCCTTTCACGGATCATTCAAGGGCGCTATCACGGTAATCGAGAATGAGCAGCAGGCTGTAGAGCTGGTGTCCAGGATAAGGCAAGCGTCAGCGCAAACTAGGATAGATTGGAATATGGGAGCAAGAGCGTATGCCTGATGGTCAGAATGGTCACAGCATATTCAAGGCACTGATCGACGGCGGTATGGGTTACGTGTGGTTTGCGCTTCTTGCATTGTGGGGAGGGACTGTGAACTATATCAGTCGTGTTCGGAGAAACAACGCAGCCTTCAGCTTTGTCGAATTGATAGGGGAATGGACTATATCGGCATTCGCCGGGATTATGACGGCACTGATATGCCAAGAGATGGGCTTCAGCCTGATACTGACAAGCGCCCTGGCTGGCATAAGCGGTCACATGGGCGGCAGAGCCATTTACATGATGGAGCAATTTGTCTATCAGAAGTTTGGCGTGCCAGTTAGGCACCGAAGGTATGATGATGACAAAAGAGATTAAGGCCGATTTTACGCTGACGCCGGAGCAGAGAAAGAAGGCGGCAAAGCTGACGCACCTACAAAAGTGGACCATGATTCACGCCGTTAGTGGCATGAGCAAAATGGATGCTTACGTGAAGGCTGGCGGTAAAGCGAAAGGGAAAAGCGCCAACAACGTGATTGGCAAAATGTTGGAAAAAGGTAGTGTGCTGGCGTTTTACAATAGTTTGGTTGATTCCGCAGCAGCAAAAGCCGTAATGACCCGCGAAGAAGCCCTGGAAACCCTTACCAAGATCGCCAGGACGACCGTTAAAGACGTGGTTCACTTCAAGGATACGCAGGTAGGCGAGGACGAGGACGGCAACCCCGTGTATCAAACCGTGTGGCGCCTGGTGGACTATGACTCGCTGGATTCTGCCAATGCTGCAGCAATCGCAGAACTGAGTGCAGGCCGCGACGGCTTCAAGTTCAAGCTGCACAGTCAGACCGGCGCCATAAAACAGATATCGGATATGGAAGGATGGGACGCGCCCAAGAAGATCGAGGGCAACATGCACCTGAACACCAATGTTGAGGCACCCGAGATAGCCAACGCCCTGAACCAGCTACTGGATAAGCTGTAATGCTGAAGTGGGATGAAATGACCGACGCGGAGAAGATCGCCGTGAAGGTGGCTAGCGAATCATCCTTTGAAGCGTTTATGAGGATCTTCTTTCAGCTGCTACAGGGGCAGAAGTTCCACAAGAACTGGCACCACACCTATGAATGCCGCTTGGCCGAATCCGTTTACCGCATGGAAATACCACGGGGAATCGTCAACGTGGCGCCCGGCAGCACCAAAACAGAGATATGGTCTATCCACTGGCCGGCCTGGTGCATCCTGAAATGTATTGGTGAGGGCAGATCAACCCGCTGGCTCCCGCTTTCCTACTCCGACGACCTGGTGAGCGAGAACGCCATCCGTGTTCGGGAAATCCTGGAAAGCGAGGAATATCAGACTTTATGGCCGCTAAACCCCTCCCGCGATACAAAAAGTAAGAACAACTGGAAATACATTGACCAGAACGGGAACCAGCACCGGTTATACGGCACCAGCATCAATGGCCAGGTAACCGGCCGCCGCGCTGGATTCATGGAGGAAGGATTCACCGGCGCCCTGGTAATGGACGACCCGCTACCGCCCAAGGACGCCGAGAGTGGCCGACTGATCGACAAGGGCAACAAGCGTATCAACCGCATTGTTCGTTCCCGCCTTGCCCATGACCGCGTGCCTATCGTCATGGTGCAGCAGCGCATAGCCAAGGGCGACAGCACCGACTACCTGAACAGCGACAAAAGCCCGGATGATTACCAGCAGTTCCGAATCCCTGCCATAATCGACGCAAGTTACCTGGACCAGCTGAGTGACGAAATGCGCGAAGCCTGCATACGTGACACCGGATTTACCGGGAAGCGTTGCAGCTACTGGCCAGAGAAAGAGCCCACGGAGACACTGCTTGTCATGGAAAAAGCCGATAACTATATGTTCAGCGCTCAATACCAGCAGTCACCGGATGATGCGCTAGCAGAAGGTGTTGTTTACAAGGATGAAGTGGAGCTTTTAATCGAGGAAGGGCGCATTGCCAACCTTCCCGTTGAGAAAAGCCTGCCCGTGCACACGTATTGGGATCTTGGCATCAACGACGATATGGCACTGTGGCTGGTGCAGATCCACCGCAAAGAGATTCGCTGTATCGCCTGTTACGGCAACCGTGACGAGGGCATGGAGCATTACATAAACTGGCTGCATGACTTCGCAGACAAGTATGGCGTGCGGTTTGGCAAGCATCTGGCGCCGCACGATATCGAAGTGAGGGAGCTATTGTCCGGGGAAAGCCGGTTACAGACCGCCAAACGAATGGGCATCAAGTTTACAACGGTACCGAGAACCAAGAGCAAGCGGGAATCTATCAACGCCCTGAAGGCACTGTTCCCGCGAATCTGGATCGACAAGGTGCGCTGTGACACTGACATTGCCGGGAACCAGGGCGATATGGCCAGCCATACCGGGTGGAAGGCGATCAAAGCGCTACGCCGGGAGTGGGATCACGACAATGAAACTTTCAAAGACACCGTAGGGCCGAAGTGGGCCACCAACTACACCGATGCGCTCCAACAGATGGGGCTAAACTGGAAAGAAGAAAAGCCGAAGCAGACAAGTCATGCCCGCAGCGCTGGACCGGGTGGTTGGCTTGGCGCCTAAGAGAGGACAGGACCATGTTGCCAGGTAAAGAACCCATAAAAACCCGTGAGGACGACAGCAAAGAGTCGTTGCTTAAAGAGATCCGGGAGCGTGCGGATTACGCCAATACCGCATGGAAGCACAACTTTGACGCCGCACAAGAAGATATAAAGTTCCTTGCCGGGGAGCAGTGGCCTGATTACATCAAGCAACAGCGCGAACTGAAGCAGCGACCGTGCCTGACCCTGAACAAATTGCCGCAGTACGTGGACCAGGTATTGGGCGACCAGCGCCAGAACCGACCTGCCATCAAAGTGCATCCGACAGAGGCGAACGTAGCAGGTGGTGGCGAGGACGACCCGCAGCAGATGCAGAACCTGACCGGCAAAGTGAATTACTCGCTGGCGGAAGTGTACGAGGCCCTGATTCGGAACATTGAGTACAACAGCAAAGCCGAAGCCCACTATGACACCGCGTTTCAGCACGCCGTTGAAGGTGGCTTTGGCTGGTTGCGCGTATTGACCAAGTATTCCACCGATGATGCCTTTGAGCAGGATCTTTGCATTAAAAGCATTCACAATCGGTTTGCTGTGCTGATGGACCCGGACGCCGACGAACCCGACTTTTCAGACGCTAACTGGTGTTTCATTGGTGAGCGGATGCGCAAGAAGGAGTTTGAAAAGCGCTATCCGGAAGCAGTTCGAGGGGATCTGATTGACTCAGACCGTGGTGAATATTCCTGGTGGGTGAGCGAGGAAGGTATCAGGGTGGCGGAATACTTCTGGCGAGAGCCGAAGAACCGCACACTGCTATTGCTAAGTGACGATCGTGTGGTGTGGGAGGATGAAGTAAAGCCCGTGCTGGACGAACTGAAGGAAATGGGCGTTACCGAGAAGCGCCGGCGCAAGGTCAAAACCTACATTGTGAAGTGGGCGAAGGTCACCGCCTACGATATCCTGGAAGGCCCGGTAACGTGGCCCGGCCGCAGCATTCCCGTGGCGCCCGTGCTTGGCAAGGAAATGACCCTGGGTGACAAAACCTATTACCGTGGCCTGATCCGGTTTGGCAAAGACGCCCAACGGATGCACAACTTCTGGATGACGGCCGCAACCGAGAAATCTGCACTCGCGCCCAAGGCGCCCTGGGTAGCTGACGCTGAATCTATCGAGGGCTACGAGGAAGAATGGGCAAACGCCAACGTAGACAACCAGAGCGTGCTTCGATACAACGCCCGCAATGACGTACCGCCACCGCAGCGCAACCAGGGCACGCCAATGCCCACGGCAGAGCTTCAGATTGCCATGAGCTTCACGGATGAAATGAAGGCCACCATTGGCCTGTACGATGCCAGCGTAGGTGCGCAGAGCAACGAAACCAGTGGTAAAGCCATACTGGCACGCCAGCAGCAGGGCGACCGTGGCACGTTTGCCTATAACGACAACTTGGCCAGGGCCATAGGCCGCATTGGTGATATCTGCGTTGAGTTGATTCCAAAGGTTTACGACAGTGAGCGAGTAATCCGGATCCATTTTGAGGACGGCACCGGGGATTGGCTCAGGATCAACCAGACCATCATGGACGAGGAAACGCAGAAACCTGTGATGGTCAGTGATATGGCGCAAGGTAAGTTTGACGTAACTGTGAAGTCAGGCCCTGGATACCAGACGCAACGCCTTGAAGCAGCTGACAGCCTGATCCAGTTTGCTCAAGCTGTGCCATCGTCTGCCGCCGTGCTGGCGGATCTGATCGCCAAGAACATGGATTGGCCAGGCGCCGACGAAATCAGCAAGCGCCTCAAGAAGATATTGCCACCGGGCATACTGGACCAAGACGAAGCCGACGAGCTTGGCATTCAGCCACCGCAGCCGACACCGGAGCAGCAGGCCACCACGGCCAAGGCTGAAGCCGATATGGCAGGGGCCGAGGCAGACAAGGCCAAGGCCGAAGCAGATACCGCTAGGGCTCAGGCAGATATGGCCAAGGCAGAAGCTGATACCGCAGAAGCCCGCGCCAAAATGGCCGAGATTGAACGGGACGCCATGATTGCAGAACCGGGCTCTATTGAGGAAACCGTGCGCAACCTGGTGGCTGAAGCCATGGGAGAGCTTATGTCACAAGGGCAGCAACCCCGGCAAGTTGCTGGTAATACCTGAAATCAGGCTATAATGTAGGCAGTTAGCTACCTGTGGCTTTTCATAGGGGTAAAATCCGCGATGGAGACAGCGCGACATGGCAGAAGAAGCCAAGACACCAGAGCAAGAAACCGAAAACTACGAGGTTTTCGTTACCGAGGCCGTTGGGGATCAGCCGCAAGGCGATAACCAGGAACAACAGGGTGAAGGATCGGCCACTACCCAAGCGAAAGGAAAGGCCCAACAGGAGGGGCAGGACGTTTCAACGGAAGAAGGCAAGGAAGATGCCGATAAAGAACCCGCCGCCGATGCTGGCGAAGGTGCCAAGTCTAAGGGTAAATCCAAGGGCCGGTACCAGAAACGCATTGACCGCTTGACCGAGCGTGCAAAAAAGGCAGAACAGGAGTTGGCCAAGCTAGAAGGTTCTGGCGATAAGTCAGACACCGGCCAAACCGACAATATCAGCGATAGCGACACCGACGAACCGGACCCTTCCGATTTTGACAGTTACGACGACTACCTTGAGTCACTGGCCGACTGGAAAGCCGATCAGAAACAGGGGAAAGGATCGAACAATGCAAAAGACAAGGGCGCCGACGACAAAACGCAGGACCAGAACCAAGAAGAAGATCCGGAATATGACGAGGCGTTGGAGGACGTGAACGATGCGTTTGACAACAGCCGGGAGAAATATTCCGACTTCGATGAAGTGGTGACCGCGCCAGACGTGCAGATCACCAAAGAAATGGTTAAGGCTCTTGCAGACGCTGATAGTCCTGGTGACGTAGCCTATTACCTTGGCAAGCACAAAGATGAGGCCAGCCGTATCGCTGGACTCGGCCCGATGGCTCAAGCCCGTGAAATCGGGAAACTTGAAGTCAAAGTGGCAAACATTAAACCGCCCGGTAAAAAAACAACGTCCGCGCCGGACCCTATCGAGCCCGTGAGGGGTAGCGACTCAAGCACGAAAACCACAGCAGATATGGATTTTTCGGAGTATGAGAGCACCATGAACGAGCGCGACAGGAAGCGTGGAAGTTTTTGGTAATTGGAGAATAAACCATGAGCGTACAAGGTGTTGATAACCGTCTTTTGACGGACGATGTCATTGTGAAAGAAGCATTGCGGCTTCTGAAGAACAACTTGGTTATGGCGCCGTTGGTCCATCGTGACCTGGAAAAGCGCTTTGCAAAGGTGGGTGACACCATTTCCCTGCAAAAGCCTTACCGCACCAAAACCGCGTCTGGCCGTACTTTGGTTAAGCAGCCATTGATCGATCAGACCATCCCGTTCCAGATTAACCGGCAAGAGCATTTCGGTCTGGAAATTAACCAGCGCGATCGCACACTGTCTGTTCAGAATTTCTCAGAGCGCTACCTGAAGTCTGGCATGATCCAGATTGCCAACGTGATTGACCGCTCTCTGCTTCTGAAGCTGAAGAATTCGTTTTTCAGTTCCGGCACGCCCGGCACGGCAATCGGCACCAAGTCATTCCATCTTGCCAAGGCCCACATGGGCAACGTGGGTGTACCTGACGATGGTATGCGCCGTGGCATTATGAATTTGCTGGATGGCGCGGAGATTTCCGACGACATTTCCACCAAGTTCAACGAAATGATGGTGAAGCAATCGCTTCAGAAAGGTTACATGGGGCCGTTGGCTGACATTGACCTGTTCCAGTCTCAGAACGTGCCAACGCACACAGTAGGCGCCTACGCAGGTACGCCGCTTATTAATGGTGCAGGCCAGACAGGTTCAACCCTGGTCACTGACGGATGGGACACCGGCATTACCGGCCTGCTTAAAGCGGGTGACGTGTTCACGATTGGCGGGGTGTTTGAAATCAACCCGCAGAACTACCAAAGCACCGGACGCTTGCAGCATTTCGTGGTTCAAGAGGACGTGAACTCGGACGGCAGCGGTAACGCGACCATCTCAATCAGTCCAGCTATCAACGATGGCACGCTGACCACCGTGGACAATGAGGGTAATACTCTCAGTCTGGCGGCATTCCAGAACGTGAGCGCAGCACCGGCAGACGGCGCCTCAATCACTGTCCTGGGTACGGCAGATACCGCGTATCGTCAGAACTACCTGTTCCACCGTGACGCCCTTGCGCTGGCAATGGTTGACCTGGAGCTTCCGCAGTCTGCAACTGTGAAATCCCGTGTCCGTGATCCGGAATCCGGGCTTTCCCTGAGCATGACCGGCGCCTACGATATCGGTAACCATTCCGAAATCACACGTATTGACGCCGTGTGGGGTGCGGATCTGATCTATCCGGAGCTTGCGCACCGGCTGTGGTCAGAGGAAAGCTAACCAGCAGGGCCGGGTAACACCGGCCTTTGCTCTTGAAATTGTAGAGAGGACATAACCATGCGTAAGGTAGCTCAAGACGTAACCGTATCGCCGCGCCTTCCTGATGAAGTGTACGTGGCCGAAAACGTGTGGGCTGTGAATGGCACCATTCAGCAGACCGGCACCGAAGCCACACCGTTCAGCGCGGCTGTGTAAACCAGCAATATGAGATAGGGGCCACAAGGCCCCTTTCTTCCTGACGGAGAAGAACATGCAAACATGGCGGTATCATCCCAACAAGAAGGCGAAAATCTTCGATACAGACGTTGATGATATGGACGCACTGGCAAAACAGGGATGGTGCGAGTCACCGGCAGACTTTAAAGCCGAAGCCGAGCAGCAAGAAACCGCTCTCGAGGGGCACGATGAAGAACGCGACCAGCTGATGGCACGCTTTAATGAAGATCCCGAACAGCTGGACAAGGATGAACTGGTAAAGTTGGGCCGGTATCTTGGCGTGAAGATGATGAAAGCCTGGAAGCCCGACACGCTTATTGAGAAGGTCCGTAGTGGCCTGGAGTAAAAGACCATGGCAACTACCAAACGACTGATTGACAGCGCACTGCGTAGCATTGGCGTCCTAGCAAGTGGGGAAGAAGCAAGGCCCGCGGAATTGCAGGACGCATTATTGTATGCAAAGCAGATGCTGGACAGCTGGAGCAATGAAACCCTGCTTGTGCCTGCCCTGGTGCATGAACAATTCGATCTGACCCTGCAAAACGAGTTTACGATTGGCGATGGTGGCGACTTCGACACCGTGCGCCCGACAACGATTGAACACTTGCGAATCATCGACACCGAAGGAAATTCTCGTCCTATTGACCTGGTAGGCCTTAACACCTGGGCGAACATCCCGATCAAGGACACCGTTCAGACTTTTCCGAAATACGCCTATTACACGTCCAGCAACCCGCTTGGCGTGTTGCGCCTCAGTGGCATTCCCGTGGCTGGCGGCAACAAGCTGGCCATGATTAGCGCGAAACCAATCACGGATCTGCCCGCACTGACGGCAGAAGTGAGCTTTCCGCCAGGGTATGACCGGGCCATTCGCCTTGGTCTGGCGTTGGAGCTTGCACCGGAGTACGGCAAGGACGTGACCGCCGTGATGGCTGCACAGTACGCGCAGGCCAGAAAGGTATTGAAGCGGATCAACAGTCTGAGTCGCAATCGAGACTTGGAAATGGACCCCGGCCTGACATACTAGGCCAGGGGGAATGACGTTTACAGTGGGCCAAGTGGATGAAACAACCTATTCAGTGGGCAACCGGTAGCCACAAAACGCGATCAGACGCCGCCAACGGTTCACGCCTGGTAAATCTGTACGCTGAAGCATTGCCGCAGGACAGCAAAGCGCCTGTAGCGCTGTATGGCACGCCAGGCACCAGAGTCTTTTCGTCACTGCCCACCAAGCCTGTAAAAGCCCTGAACAAGATGAATGGCGTTGTCTATGCCGTCACAGCAACCCGGCTCTACACCATCGACAAGTTTGGCGATTACACAGAAGAGGGCGAGATAGATCAGATCGGGCCTGTATCGTCAGCATCAAACGGCATTGACCTGGTATTCGTGGATGGCCGGAAAGGATACGCATACAATCCCATCGACGGATTGCGGCAGCTGAGTGGTGATGGCTGGTATCCGGCAAACACTGTCACCTATCAGGACGGCTATTTCATTTTCAACCGCGCCGGCACCGGGCAATTCTTCCTGTCGGACCTGCTATCAACCGAGTTTGACCCGTTGCGGTTTGCCACCGCTGAAGGCTCCCCGGATGACGCTGTGGCCGTGATTTCCGATCACCGGGAGCTATGGGTATTCGGCACCGACTCTATTGAAGTCTGGTACAACAGTGGCGATGTAGATTTTCCTTTTGAACGGATGCAGGGCGCATTTGTCGAAAAAGGCTGTGAGGCCCCGGGCAGTGTAGCCAAGCTGGATAACACGGTTTACTGGTTGGGCAATGACGGCATGATTTACCGGGCATCCGGCTATCAGCCAATAAGAGCCAGCACGCACGCCGTTGAAGCCCGTATAGGCGACAACAACCCGGACGCTTTCGCTTATACCTACATCAAGGAAGGCCATTCATTCTATGTAATCACGTTCCCATCGAAAAAACTGACACTGGTTTTTGATGCTGCAACCGGCCTATGGCATGAGCGCAGCCATTACCAGTGGGGCAGACACCACGCGCAATGCCACGTTTACGCTTATGGCCAGCACCTGGTTGGCGACTTTCAAAATGGCAACGTTTACACCATGGCATTAAATATCTATGAAGATAACGTGGACGAAATCTTGCGCATTGCTGTGTCGCCGCCGATTCACAGCAACCGTAGCCGGGCAATCATGCACTGCCTGGAACTGGATATGGACAGTGGCGTTGGCCTGGTGACCGGACAAGGCGACGACCCACAGGCAATGCTGCAATGGTCAGACGATGGCGGCAAGACGTGGAGCAATGAACACTGGTCACCAATCGGCAAGATTGGTAGTTACCTTACTAGAGTGCAATGGAACCGCCTGGGAATGTTCAGGCAGCGCCAGTACAAGGTAGAGATCAGCGACCCGATACCCGTTGCAATCGTTGGGGCATACGCGGAGGTCGAAAATGGCAGGAATTAAGGTCGATCCGCCACCAGTCAACATGCAGATCATTGATATGAAAACCGGCAGACCGACCAGGCCGTTTATCGAGTTCATGCATAGGGTATGGCAGCGCACAGGTGGTGAAGTAGACGCGATTGACGATTTGGACGTGACCAATTCCTACCTGGAAGGGCAGATTGACGCCAAGGCCGACCAAGCCACGACCTACACCGAGACGGAAGTTGACGGGCTGCTTGACGATAAGGCCGACCAAGCCACGACCTACACTGAAACAGAAGTTGACGGGCTGCTGGACGACAAAGCAGACAAAGCGACAACCTACACTGAGACGGAAGTTGACGGGCTGCTTGACGCCAAGGCCGACCAAGCCACGACCTACACCGAGACGGAAGTTGACGGGCTGCTTGACGATAAGGCCGACCAAGCCACGACCTACACCGAGACGGAAGTTGACGGGCTGCTTGACGACAAGGCCGACC
>Ga0306874_100449_pt1 | contig 13480 bp, 16 predicted proteins | sample AntCluMetagen315_FD_190406 | JGI IMG/M metagenome (GOLD analysis project Ga0306874, IMG submission 190406) | Saline lake microbial communities from Club lake, Antarctica - Metagenome #315 (v2) (version 2) | ecosystem: Environmental > Aquatic > Non-marine Saline and Alkaline > Saline | place...
TGCCTTGTTTTGCCGCTGGTTGACGGCGGGTAGAGACGCTCTTAGAGTGAGATTCCGTCAGATTAACCGGGGAATGGACGCCGTCTGGCGATATGGCATCGCTCAGACGGCTAGCACGGATGTGTCGAGACCTTGCCAAACAGCACGTTGACGAGCCGGACGTACCCGCCGCGCCGGATGGCGCGGACGGGTACGCCGACTGGGTGCAGATCGCGTTAATTCTGTACCGCGTCGAATTAGAGAAGAGTCTCCGCGAGACAGAAGACTACCTCAACGAAATGCCCGGTGTCCTCACCGTGTTTGGGCTCGACGAGGCACCGCACTACAGCTCGTTCTGCCGGTGGGAAAATGAGTATCGAATGCGTGAGCTCCGCCGCCTGCTCCGCACGTCGGCGGAGCAGGCGGGCTGGAGTGGTGAAGCCGCGATTGACGCCAGTGGCTTCCAGCGTGACCAAACCAGCTACCACTACCGCGACCGCGCGAACTACTCGTTTCAGTCGATGAAGACGACGATCTTGATCGATGTGAACTCTCTAGCGATCAAAGACGTTCATTTCACCACGCAGAAAGCGTGGGACGGCCATATCGGAATGCAGGTCTTCCGCCGGAACGCGGAAGACCTGCGTGTCTTGTCTGCTGACGCGAACTACTCGTGGAGCAACCTCCGTGAGGAGTGTCGCTCCAACTCAACGCGACCGTTGATCAAACATAGGGAGCAGACACCGTTGCAGAAGGCGCACAACGCGCGAATGAACGAGGATTACAACCAGCGCTGGATGAGTGAAACCGGGTTCTCGCAGCTGAAGGAAGACGACGGCGAGAAGCTCCGCTCCCGGAGCTGGCACGGCCAGTTCCGGGAGCTGACACGGAAGTGCATCGTCCATAACCTAACGCAGGCGGCGAGTTAGGATCGCCGCCTGCTCACCTTCTCCGGACATATCCGGGAGAGGCATCGCCGTCGTCACCGGAACAACGGAGCAAGAGATCATAGTTGTGACCCTTCAGCAACCGCCGTGAGTGACAGCTACTGCATCTTCTGACTTCAAGAACTCGCCTCTGACGCTGTGAGACCGCGAATAATCGACCCTATCCCGACGCTGTCTTGCGTTCAACAAGGCAACTATTGTGCCACAAGTCCTCTCCGAGACAGGCCGTGAACTACCCACCCTATCGCTCGCCTGACGGCTCACGCTTGAGGGTGTCGTCAGAAGCGGAGCTTCTGACTGCTAACCAGAACCGGAGGTTCTGGTGATGGGGCTTCCTGCTTCCATGACGCACTTTGCAGACTCCGAATCGGTGTCCGTAGGGAGTGCAGTCTCCACAGGCGTTAACGAGAGCAGAGCTCTCGTTTGCACATCAGAATCGCCCTGCGATTCTGAGGACGTTGATTCGGAGTGTCCCACTCCTAACCGCTTTTTGATGCCGCGAGAACGGATGTTCCACGCCGCGTTCGCGTCCCTGTCTGCCTCAATGGTCATAATATTAAGTTAATCCAGCGATGAGGTAACATATGCCAACCGACCGAGTTACAGTCTCTCTTGACGAGGACACGAAAAGTACGTTAGAGAGCCTAACTGACCAAACTGAGCAGAGTCGCAGCAAACTGATCCGAGAGGCAATCGCGTTTTACGGGGCGAATTTTGATTCAGCGAATGCAAGCGATAGCGATCACCTTCAGACCTACTACGAGATGCTCTCGACGGGTGAACACGTCCTCTTGGATATTGACCTACTTCACGCACTTTTGAGCCAAGTCGACGATCCAGAGGATCGAGATGATGATTTTCTGAGCATGGTTGATCAAGTAGCACAATATCATGCTCAAGAGTACGCTGAACGGTTCGACTCTCTTGAAGATGTCCTTGATTGGTTGTCGCTGTGTGGGTTCCTAACTGTCCGACGGGCTAAAGGCGGGAGTTTCCACGTGGTCTTTCCCTCAGAATCGCTGAGATGGTTTATGATTCGATTTATTCGTGGTAGTGTCGCAGACCTTCCGTTCGAAATCATGGTTGAAGAAAGCGTGTCAAAAGTGCTTATTACCAAACAGGACGGTTGAATTCAATCAGGCCGAACCGTGTACGATCAGTTTGTTAGTATATCTTCTCACTATATCATACTCTAATGATGCCAATATGAAGTACTCATACAACTGGTGAGCCAAATGTGAAAAATTCTCAATTAATTTTTTTATCCATTGCTGAAACCATGATATTGGATATCAGGGTTGTCAATAATGAGCATTATTCAACGATTCAAAGCCATTGGCCCCGGAGCGATGGTTGCAGCTGCGTTCATCGGTCCAGGCACGGTCACGACTGCAAGCGTAACTGGAGCGGAGTTTGGTTATGCACTTCTGTGGACAATCGTCTTCTCGATCTTCGCGACGATTGTTCTTCAAGAAATGAGTGCACGGCTTGGTCTCGTTTCGGGCAATGGGCTCGGCGAGGCACTTCGAGAGCGTTTCGATAATCAGATCGTCGAGTACGTGAGTATTTTCCTCGTAGTGGGTGCGATCGGCATTGGAACTGCCGCCTATGAGGCTGGGAATATCCTCGGTGGGGCTGCAGGTCTTGCGACGATCACTGGCATTAGTTCGACCATCTGGGCCGTCGTGATTGGACTTGTCGCCGGTGCCCTTCTGTACACAGGACGGTACAAGCTGATCGAACGGGCGCTCGTCGGTCTCGTCGCCCTCATGGCGATCTCATTCGTGGCATCGGCAATTCTCATCGGTCCTGATCCCAGTGCGATCGCAATAGGGTTCGTCCCGAGCATTCCTTCCGGATCGCTGTACCTCATAACTGGCCTCATCGGGACGACTATTGTCGGATACAACCTATTCTTGCACGCGAGTAATGTCCAAGAGCGGTGGGATGGTCCCGAAGACATTAATCACTCACGTGTTGACACGATTCTGTCTATCGTTGTCGGTGGGTTGATCACGATTACGATCATGGTGACTGCGGCCGCAGCATTCGAGCCAGGGACACAGATCAACGACGTCGGCCAGATGGCCAATCAGCTTCGTCCGTTGGCGGGTCCGTACGCCGAGTTATTCTTTAGTATCGGGCTTTTCGCTGCCGGGTTTACGAGCGCAACGACCGCACCACTCGCAGGTGCGTGGGCAACTACAGGTGCACTGGGCTGGGATACCGATCTACAGAGCACGCGATTCCGTGCCGTCTGGGCCACGATTCTTGGCGTCGGAATCCTTTCGGTAGTGCTGGGTGGCAGTCCAGTTCAGATCATCGTGTTCGCTCAAGTGGTTAATGGGATTCTGCTCCCGATTGTCGCAGTCTTCCTGATTTACGCAATGAATCAAGAAGACCTCCTTGGTGAGTACACAAACAAGCCGGTGACGAACGTGCTCGGTGCGACCGTGACGATCATCGTCGTTTGGCTCGGGATCCGAACTCTCCTCAACGTGGCGGGGGTATTATAAATGGAAATGAAGAGAATTGGTGTTGATGTCGGTGGCACGTTTACCGACGTGACGCTATCACTCGACGGTGAGCTCGTGACTGCGAAGGTTCCGAGCACTGAAGACCAAAGTGAGGGTGTAATGGCCGGGATCGAAAAAGCTTGCACGGAAGCCGGAATCGAACCTGAGAGCATAAGCGAGTTTTCTCATGCAATGACTGTCTCGGTCAATGCACTCCTCGAAGAGGACGGCGCAAAGACCGCGCTCGTCACGACTGAAGGATTTCGAGACGTCCTAGAGATCGGCCGCCAAGATCGGCCATCGCTGTACGATCTTAATGCTGAGAAGCCGACGCCGCTGGTTCCCAGACGCCGCCGATTCGAGGTCTCCGAGCGGGCGACAACCGACGGAATCGAACAGCCAGTCGACGAAGATGAGGTGCGGGCGATTGTCTCGGAGATTCGCGAAGCGGATGTCGAATCCGTCGCTGTCTCTTTTTTGCACGCCTATGCACATCCTAAAAATGAAAGGATTGCCGCAGACATACTGCGGGAGGAACTCGATGTACCGGTCTCAGCCTCGCATGAGGTCCTCGCCGAGTTTCGTGAATACGAGCGGACATCAACGACAGCCGTCGACGCGTACGTGCGGCCGGCGATCGATCGCTATGTCAGCCACCTTTCCGAACGCGCACGAGATTTCGGTGTCCCGCAGCCACGAATCATGCAGGCCAACGGCGGGATCACCGATGCTGACACTGTCAGACAGAACGCCGTAACAACAGTTCTCTCAGGACCTGCTGCGGGCGTGGTTGGCGCGAGTGAGATGGCAACCGATGACACCGACAACCGAGATGGATTGGTTACCTTTGATATGGGCGGGACTTCTAGTGATGTGAGTCTCGTCCGTGACGGTGAGGCAGAACGGACCACTGAGGGGGTAATCAACGGTCGACCGATCAAAACGCCGATGGTCGACATCGAGACGGTCGGTGCGGGAGGCGGGTCGATCGCGTGGGTCGATGCCGGTGGCGCACTCCGGATCGGCCCGCGGTCGGCTGGAGCGGATCCCGGTCCCGCCTGCTACGGCAAGGGTGGAACGGAGCCGACTGTCACAGACGCGAACCTCGTCCTAGGATACATTGGTGCGAGCACCAGCCTTGGCGGCGAACTATCGCTCGATGAAGATGCCGCCTACGACGTTCTTGCGGATCTCGCCGATGAGATGGGAATGGACGGACCGAGAGAGGCAGCTCGTGGCGTCTACCGTGTCGCGAACGCGAATATGACCCGAGCGATCCGTTCAGTGACTGTCGAGAGAGGGTACGATCCGCGGAAATTCGGTCTCGTTGCATTCGGCGGTGCAGGACCAATGCATGCAATGTCGATCGCCGACAGCCTCGACATCAATCGGGTGGTGATCCCCCGGGCTTCCGGTGTCCTGTCTGCATACGGCCTGCTCGCGGCCGACGAGAAGCGCGACGCGGTACAGACATACCAGCGCTCGCTTGCCGAGGTTAATCCCGACGACGTCGAAAGTGTGTACGATGCATTGTCTGAACAACTGCTAGCTGAGGTTAGCGACCGTAATACGGCAGCTGTACGGTACTTAGCAGATCTCAGGTATGCCGGACAGAGCTTCGAACTCACTGTGGATATTGAGCGACCATTCGATATCCAAGAGGCTGGTGAACGGTTCGCAGCCGCACACGAGTCGGCATACGGATATCGGGTGGACGAACCGGTTGAACTGGTGAACTGTCGCGTGATGACTACCGTTCCTCGAAGTGCGCCGTCGATTGAGTACGATGGCGGCGAGGACCCACAAACGGGATCGCGTGATGCGGTGTTCGCCGACGCTGTTCACGAAACACCTGTCTATGAGCGCCAACAGTTCTCTCCGGCCGATTCGATTAAGGGCCCCGCAATCATTGAGGGCGACGAAAGCACGATTGTCGTCCCGCCTGCGTGGGATGTGCAAGTGCGCGATGATGGTGCGCTGATCGCTGAGGTGAGAGAGACATGAATGACAAACGTGAAGCGACGAACAGGAGTACACCAGAAATCGACCCAGTGACCTTGGAAATCCTTCGGAATCAATTGGAGAGTGTTGCCACCGAGATGGGCCACGTGCTCATTCGTGGGGCCTACTCTCCAAACATCAAGGAACGCCAGGATTGTTCGACGGCGCTATTTGACGCATCGGGCCGGATGATCGCGCAGGCCGAACACATCCCTGTCCACCTCGGTGCGATGCCCGATGCAGTCGATATCGTTCTTCAAAAGGATCCGAAACCGGGGGATGTTTTCATTGTCAATGACCCATTTGCGGGGGGCACACACCTCCCTGACATCACACTCGTCTCGACGATCGCACCCACTGATGAGGTGATAGGATTTGCGGTATCGCGGGCACACCATGCCGACGTAGGTGGCAGTGCACCGGGGAGTATGCCACCTGGAGCACAGGAAATCTATGAGGAAGGGCTCCGACTACCGGCTGTTCGCCTCGTCGACGGCGGCGATCCGAACGAGGCAATTTACGAGCTGATCCGCGCCAACGTCCGGACGCCGGACGAGCGCGAGGCGGACCTCCGAGCCCAACGAGCCGCGAACGCTCGTGCCGAAGAACGGATTGGCGAGCTGCTTGCCGAACACGGATCGACGCTACTCGATGCGTTTGACGCTGTCATCGAGTACTCACGAGACCGCGTCGAAGCCGAGATCGCAGACCTCCCGGACGGTACTTACCGTGCCCGGGATATCCTCGAAGGTGACGGCGTGACCGACGACGATATTCCGATTCAGGTGGCAGTCACTATCGATGGAAAATCAGTCGACGTCGACTTCGCTGGGACGTCCGATCAGGTAGCCGGTAATCTGAATGCGCCGCTTTCGGTTGCGAAGAGCGCGGTCTATTTTGTCGTCCGTGCAATCACCGATCCGGAAATCCCACCGAATCATGGCTGTTACGAGCCAGTGTCCGTGTCTGCACCCGACGGCTCGGTGCTCAACCCGCGGCCACCTGCAGCAGTCGTCGGTGGCAACGTCGAGACGAGCCAACGTGTTATGGATGTCACGTTGGCAGCACTCGCCGAGGCGGTTCCGGATGTGGTTCCTGCCGGTAGCCAGGGGACGATGAACAACCTCATCATAGGCGACCGAACCGGCGAATTCACGTACTACGAAACAATCGGCGGCGGGTTCGGAGCTCGTCCCGGAAAAGACGGCATGGATGGCGTACAAGTCGGCATGACCAACACCCTCAATACACCCGTCGAAGCGATGGAGACTGCGTATCCACTCTGGGTCGAGCAGTACGCGCTGCGCCCGTCGAGCGGCGGCGACGGTCGATATCGGGGTGGATTGGGCCTCGAACGAACGGTCACCGTCGAAACGGACGCTACCGTTTCTCTGCTGACCGAACGTCGGCGAACGTCTCCCTCGGGAATCAACGGCGGTGAAGACGGCACACCCGGACGGAATCTCATCGACGGCGAGGATGTCCCCGCGAAGGCTTCCATCGACGTTACGGCTGGGACGACTGTCTCGATCCGCACGCCGGGAGGGGGCGGGCACGGAGATCCCGAAGAACGCGATGCAGCGGCAAGAAAACAGGACCGAGACGACGGAAAGGTGGACGATCAATGACCCGCCTCGGTGCTGTCGTTCCCTCCTCCAATACGACCGCTGAACCAGAGTTTTGGGCGTCACTCCCTGACGAATGCACGTTCCATGCTGCTCGGATGCCGCTTGAGGACGTGACCGCTGACGAGCTCGATGCGATGGCTGACGACGCCGAACGTGCCGCTTCGCTGCTCTCACACGCATCGGTCGACGGTATCGCCTACGCCTGCACTACTGGGAGCCTGATCCACGGGTCTGGATTTGACGCAAAGCTCGAGTCTCGTCTGTCCGATGCCGCCGACGCCCCGGCGGTCGCGACGGCGTGCTCGGTTGTTAGGGCACTCAACGCACTTGACGTAGATCGAGTTAGTGTCGCAACGCCGTATACGAAAGATTTGGACCGACTGGAGCGCGACTATCTGACCCAGAATGGATTCGAAGTAGTCTCGATTGATGGCCGCGGGCTCGTTGAGAACACTGCGATCGGAGAATTGGACGCTAATGACGCCGAACAGCAGGGTCGGTCAATTCTTTCTAACGTCCCAGAGACGGATGCACTGTTCATCTCGTGTACGAACTATCGAACACTTCCAGCGCTGGCGGCACTAGAAAAAGAGTTCGAGATCCCAGTCATTTCGAGTAACGCAGCAACAATCTGGGATCTGTGCAATCGAACCGGTATCCAAGCAGATCTGAATATTAAACTCACAAAAACAGAGTGACATCCTCCCTGCCGTAAACGGCGTGGCTTCCCCTACGAGGGGAATCCGGTATGGTGAAATTACTTCTTCGAGACTTCGATGCGTCACAATCAGCTCAAATCTTTTTATCGTAAATCCGACTCCGAGTCTCTGTTTGGTAAAATCGATATCGAACTACCGGCAATGACGACGGAGCCATACAACGCCACGTCGACGGCTGTCTGTACAGAAAACCACGCTTCGGTGTGTTACTCTGTGTTATCAATCACTCCCGGTTGGATTATCAAATGTTCCTAACACACGCTGGATACGATCTCTATACTATGTGGTGTGTTAGCGAAGCACTTATAAGCCATTCTGGTCTAGAAGACCGTAGTAGATGTTGGAGCAAACAACGAACGGAGTGAGGCCGTAGCGACGGTCGATGGTTCGTGGGCGTGTTGTTTTCGTGGAGGGTGGTGATTCGTGGTTTAGCTATGTCTCAGCATGTCTTGTGGCAATGTTGACTGTGTTGGCCACCTTCGAGGCGGAATTGATCACAAAAAGATTTCACCCGTTTCACGCGTCACTCGTAATATCTGGATTATTAATTCAGTGGGGACAGTAGATCGTGTCTTTGCGGTAGGTGCTCTATGGAAGTCGTCTCGGGGAGTATTGGGAGATCTCCAGCTGACCGCAGGCCGTACTGCTTAGTTCACAAGCCTACCGCTGACCGCACACCGCAGTGTACAGCCCACGGTCGACCGCACAGCATAATTCACAGACGCCGCAGCCGACCGTACAGCGTTGTTCACAGCTCAGCACCCAACCGCATAATTCACAGCCCGCCGCTCCCAATCCAGCCTCCACACCGCATTTCTCGTGGTTCAACTGACGGTCCGAGAAGATACACATAGTGGGTAATTGTCGACTGTCGACCGACTGTTGGCACTCAAAGCGCTGTTTCGTTTCTCCCTACCCAAGAGATAGCTCTCTCAGCCTCGCTCGTCGACCTGACGATTGAGACGGTCTATATGCCTTCTGGGGCCAGTAAGTCCACACACGCCTCCGACATCCGACTGCGGACTGCTGTGGGATACTTTGCTCCTGCTGTTGTGAGATACTCTCTACAGTAGGCGTTCTTGAGTGAAATGATGTACTGGCCGAGATCGGTGTAGGTGTCGGGATACGTCGCTGGGATGCGGTGGGTTTCGGTGACCGTCGTAACGACCGATTTGAGTGCTGCGACCGACTCCATCAGTCCGGCAACGTCGTCGAGCCATCGGTCAATGCTTTCGTCTGTTTTGCCACCGATGTTGAGACAGCGATGCCACCGCTCAACATTCAGGACATCTTCGGGTGTGTCGACGTACTCGGGGACCTCCAGTCGACGCTGCAAGATTGCTTCGGCCGCATCGATCTGTGCACTCTCGGTTGTGAAGTACGCCTTTGAGTCGGGGCTTGGACTTGCATAGAGGTGGGCTTCGATCAGTGGGCGGTAGGTATCGTGGATGTACTGTCGACCAGCGTGTTCGTTGAGGCGATCGTGAAGCGAGCAGAGGTACTCGTCGATTGTGTCGGTGATCGTTGAGTCGGGTACGAGATCGTAGTCGGTTGCTTTGTGCCGGAGGATCCCAGCGATAATGCGTGGGGTGTACTTGTGGGAGGATTTGAGTTCGTCTGTGGGTACTCTGTCGGGATGGATGACGAGGTCTTCGTTCCAATGGGTGTCGTCTTTCACACTTTTTCGGAGTTGAGACCAGGTGAGTTCAGGGCCGCTTTGTTGGAGTTCGGCCGGTCCCAGCGTCATCGAGTAGTTATTGGGTGTGGGTGTGGCCCCGCCATCGGTGTCGACTGGGTTGTCTTTGGTGTCTTCGTCTTCAGGCGTGAGTAAGAATGACCTGTCGACTATGTCTTCGGGGGATTCGCCATTGATGATCTGGTGTTTTTGTTTGTCCGTTATATGGCCACTGGCGAGGGCCTCGGGATCGAGCTCGCCGAATACGTGGTGGTATTGTTCTTCGATGTACTGTCGGATTATGGCGGATTGGCTGCAGTTGCCGTAATCGTGGGCTAAGGCTCAGTCGATCACATCCAAAACCTCTCGATCTCCTCCAGTAGGTGCTGAATCTATGTCTGCGGTGGCTGACTAGTCTTCACCAAGACGGTGACTGTGAGTTCGACCGGTACCCAGTCGCTGTCGGCGGCGATCAGCCGCCGACGCGACGGTGTTGCCACTCACCAACGCTGCCCTAATCCGAGGGCAACTACCGGAAGAACCGTCTGTCGAGCGGTTGGTTCGCTGGAACGGCTCGACGAACTCCGAGTGCTGTCCAGGCAGCACGGAGTACCATCTCACAGAACTCTACGAACGACCACTCCAAGAGGCGGCGCCCCCCACGGCGGGGCGCCGCCACGTACATCCAGTGCAGATAGCGCCAGACGTTCTGTAAGAGTAGGCTCACGACAAACAGCAACAGCCGTAATCCGGCATCACGAGAGCTCGTAAGAGCGAGGCTCTTCCTAGCCAACCGGTAGGAAGATTCGATGCCGAACCGCTTACGGTAGTGTTCTCGGGCATCGCGCGGAGTCTGGATAAACGGCGCGTCAGCGGCGTAGCCGTGACGCGCTACCCCATGTTCGTCGTATCTACCTTGCTGATAGACGCAATCGATGTACACAGGGAACGTCACCTTCCCAGCTAGCTCGTGTTCGATTACACGGCTCCAACCACTGCTGAGTTCATCTTTGATGGTATCACCCCACCTGACAACCGGTATGACGTAAGCGTAATTGTAGGCGTACAGCAACCCTAGGCAGGTGCTGTTGTAGAAACCCCGATCAAGATAGACGGCCTTGACGCTCAGGTCAAGGCCGTCAAGCAGTTCGAGGAACTCACCGAGTACGTCACCTGAGGTTTCGCCAGCGACCAGCTGGCGAACCGCTAGCGTGTAGCGTTTGTTGCGCACCCGTGCGTAGAGTGTTACATAGGCGTGAAACGTAGTTGTTCCACGCTTGGCCAGTGAGGAGTAGAGAGCTTCTGTCTCGTCTTCATCGCCGTAGTAGGGATCGAGGTGGAGGTCGGCGACGACCTCCACCGGTCGATCAGGAAGCGTTTCGATAGTATCCTGTTGAAGTAGCGTGTCTCCAACTTGCTCGACAGTATCGAGGTCAAACTGGTCGGTAAGGTGTCCACGGACGGTATTGGCGTGTGGAGAGTCTTCGGTCGTCTCGCAGATGTGATTGACAGAGGTCCCGCTGGCGCTGGCGCCAGCGAGGACCTCATAGAGTTCCTCTGTCGAGACCCTTACACTGTCTGCGAGATCTATCGGAAGCTCCTCGTTGAGAGTGTTGACGACAAAATTAAGCAGATGCTCTTCTTCGATCTGATTGTCTGCTTGGTTAGGTTTCACACTACGTCCAAGCAGACACTTCCTCTAACCCGATGTGATCGACTGAGACTCACGTTCGGGATTCCAGAACCCTATGAAGTCATTAGCCGCGACTCGGAACAGCAAACGCTGGTGGAGGCCGCTACTGACGGTGGCGAACCGCTCAGAGTTGTTCCTTTCAGTAACACATATTTATCTGTACAGACAGATAGTGAGAAATAATGAGAATCGATAACGATGCAACATATAGTAGAGGAGTAGAACAATGAGAAAAATACAGCCCGGTACGAGATACATATGTGCGTTATTAGGATTAACCGGACTTACAACTGCACTATTTTTATTGCTCACAATGCAATCTATGAGCCGTTTATTGATCGTTTATTTTATTGGAAGTCTGAGTCTGATCCCAACAAGTGTTTATCTTAACTTCAATCGAGGAATGGGACTCATAGGCACAGTAGGCATCTTCCTTTCCGTATTTGGAGGTATCCTTTGGGAGGTCACACATGGGTTCTGATAGTCCTGGAAACGAGATGGAATACGAGTGCGGAAACTGCCTCTCGGCGACGACGCAGTTTGGCGACTGCCCGGTCTGCGGTACGGCTCCGCACAAGGGAGAGGGTTACAAAATCCACTGCAAGGAGTGTGGGTCAGTCGAGTATGCTGGTCGCGGTAGCAACATCCAGTTTGACATGACCCATCACCGAGATCAGCACTGTCCCGGTGCAGAGTTTGAGGTGACTGCTCTATGACTCGACACGCAACAGACAGCGACGATGACAACCGATACCACTGCAAGGACTGCGGCTGGGAGGGGCTTCCTGAACGTCGGGCTCGTGTTTTATGTTGCCCCGAGTGTGGATCGACTCCTCACGTCGGTGCGAGTCCTAAGAGCGAGGACGAGACAGAACTAAGCGACCACGACGGTCGAGAAGCAGAGGATACTGAGGCCGCCGAGAACGTGCTGCGGGATGCGCTCGGCGATGAGGTTGTCGACCAATACTTAGGAGACAACGATGAGTGACGATGCTACAGCCGGAGACGGCAACGACATTAACCGAAAACAGTGGGTAGAACTCTACGAGCGCGGTTTTGAACTCGGCACACGCGAACGGTCGTTGGACCCAGCAAAGCGCCGAGACCGCGTGGAACCGAGGCTCGACGCCGACCACGGACACTCCGATGTCGAGATCGAAGCTCTGCAAGCAGGCTACGAACTCGGTCGGGATGAAGGATTCCCCGGCGCAGAGATCGACGTCGACAAACGAGCCAACAGCGCGTTTGACCGAAGCGGCTATGCAGCCGACCTTTCGGATTGGGGTGATCAGTGATGTCTGATAGTCCTGGAGACGGGAACGATCACAATCGTCGACCATCTTGGTATCCATCACCAGACTCAGAGCGCGACGGTATCGAATGGGAAGCACACACCCACGAGGACAACCCCCACGTCTACCACACGACTAAAAGATGGATGGCTTTGAGATGGCAGCGTCAGGGGTTAGATGTGCAGCCTCCTATCAGTGATCCAAACAACGACATGGACAATCCACAGGAGGGCGACCATGCCGAGTAACGACGGTGCTTCATCGCGGGACAACGACGACAAAAACCCTTCAGACCCAGACTGGAGGTTGTATCTTGATGAGATTGAGGAACGCCACTTCAGCCACAGTGCAACTGGCTATGGGGTTGAAGTTTACGGCGGGACGCCCGAAGCTCGTGAGACGATCCTTCGAGAGCGGTTCGACGAGCCGGTGGTCGTAGTCGTCGGGCGAAATGCGACCTCGGAAGAAGAGCTCGTGAAGGCAGCGTTGGTCGAAATGGGAGCCGAAGAAGAAGACCTAGAAAGCCGATACAATATCGGTAGTATTGACCTCAGACGCGCTCTCATCGAATCTGAGAGTAACTTCATCATCAACGAGTTCGATGCGATGGACCAAGAAGTGCAAACAGGTGTCGCTCGGATGATGAAGGGGATAACCGAAGGCATGGACCGCACCGATGCCGAGATCATGGTGGGTTTCGCTTGTGAAGAAGGTGGTGCGGTTGTTCGAGCCGAACGTGACCTTTCAATGCGGATTCGCAGCTTCGAAGTCACTCCCGGCAACGACGATTATGACCCACTTGCAGCGTTCGAGGAAGGAGACATGATCGACACATCAGCCCGGAAAACGCCGATGGAAGTCGATGAAGTGGAACCAACCCCGCAGTCAACAACGACTCTCACAGTAAAGAATCACCACGGACGATACCGGCTCCGAAGCCATACTAATGGATCTATCTCGATGCGGGGCCTGAACAGCAAAGGCAAGCTCATCGACGGAGATGTTGAGGTGAACCATGTCGAATAACAGC
>Ga0306874_100491_pt1 | contig 12490 bp, 13 predicted proteins | sample AntCluMetagen315_FD_190406 | JGI IMG/M metagenome (GOLD analysis project Ga0306874, IMG submission 190406) | Saline lake microbial communities from Club lake, Antarctica - Metagenome #315 (v2) (version 2) | ecosystem: Environmental > Aquatic > Non-marine Saline and Alkaline > Saline | place...
CGGTGTGTATCTTACACGATACGATAGCCTTTCACAGAGCCGCGCAAGATACGCGCGTTGTATTCAGCATTCGATTCGTGACTCATCTCCTATGTGTTGTAGACGTACTTGCCAGACTCGACCTCTAAGTAGAACAATTAATTCAGCTGACCGACTCACGACTTCCCATACTTCTCCCAATCTTCGCTTCGGTCGCCTCTCCAAGGTACGGCTCAATGGCGGAGTAATCTGACCACCCACCAATCGACATCATGGTACGCACGTCGACGCCGCGCTCGACGATGTGGTAGGTGGCCCAGCTACGGCGGAGATCGTGACTAGAGACGGATCGCCATCGATCACCCTCACCGTCATCGGCCAGCTGCTCGGCAGCTTCTCGAACCCACCGGCGAACCGAGGAGGTAGCGACTGAGACGATAGGTTCGGTGTCGTTTCGACCACGTTCGCTGACGAACCGCTGGATGTTCTCTGCGACTGCTTCGGGAACCCATGCATCTCGGGTCTTCTGGGAGCCGCCTTTGGTGTTCTTGCCCTGGACTTCGAGGAGCCAACAGTCACCTCCAGATGACCAACGAAGTCGATCTCGGGTTGGATAGCCGACTTCGTCGGCTCGAAGCCCACAGCGGAGCATGAGTTGGATAGCAATCTCGCGTTCCCAGTCGGTTGCTCTCGCAGCGGATTCGAGTTGGTCGGCCTCCTGGATGAAGGGGTCGAGTAGGCACTTCGTGTGGGTCCCACTGTCGTCTTTGATTCGAACCATAGCCGCTTATTCAGTAGTATGCGGTTAAGGGTTCGGCTCTATCGGCCCAATTCACCCCTGATATCGGGGCTATAGCGGTGAGAGTAACCGCTTTGTGTAACAACTCGGTTACTGCGCTATTACTTTACCCTGCCTGCACGACGAGCGGAACGCAGGTTTCCTGTGGTTCCCGGTCGCCGTGACGCGTTGAATTTCGCGCGCGACTCCGACGTGCGCGGTGGTAGCGATATCTTTGGGAGGTAGTAATTCAGTCATTACTGCTAACAGGGGTGAAATCAGACAAAGACTTTGATTTACTCTGTTTCCTCCCATATTCTGAATTGTACTGTTTTGCATATTCGACCACTTCATCATTGAGTCCATACACCCTGCCGAGTAGCTTGTCTATATCATTGATTACGGGCTTGACAACTGGCATATCAAACTGGGAACGACTTCCACCTGCATGTACCCGCTGTAGTGCTTCCCACAACTTGTCGGCTTTATTTAATATCTCATCCTCGAACTCTTGCAGTGTTTCTGTATCTGGAAGTGGGAATCGCGTGATATGCCCTGTATTGAGGTGTCGAAAGTCGGCGTAGGCGATCCAATATACGTAGAACAACGATGAATTTACTATAAGGAATACAATTTGCCGTTCCAGATTTGTCTCGAAGCAGATATCCTCAATAGTCGTCGCATCGCCATGGATGTTTTCTGGGACAGCGTTCAACCAGTACCCACCGCCCCGTCGACGGTACACTGGATAATCTGTTTCATCATCTACTGCCGCTTCTCCGATGGTACGGGATTTCTCTGTGCTATCGCGGAGTGTCTTGAGTAGGACTTCGATCTCTTCGACGCCGATTTTGGGTATTACTTCGTAACTCCGATCATCTCCTCCAATCTCTTCCCGCAATTCTAGATCTTCTACGGGTCGATATTCGATCTTGTCGAACACCTCTTTACGATTCTTTTCATTGAATTGGAGGAATTTTGATGTTCGAATCGACCCAGGCCTGTCTGGGTGAGTCTGCTGACCGGTCATTATAGCTACACGGACGATAGCGTTCGGGAATACCTGCTGCGGGCGATGTGCGAAGCAGGCGATATCCATCTGACTGAAACGGTCGCGGATAAAATCGTGCAGATCTTGCAGGCTAGACTGATAAACAAGGCGTAATGTTGTGACATTTCCGAACGTTCCACTATCGTCAAGCAGACGGAGTTGTCGTTCGACGAACATAGCCGAAATGTCATTGATATCGGCTGTTTTGAAACTATCTGTTAACATTTTCTCACAACCACTCATTATATCGCCGTATGGTGGGTTCCCAACTACTATGTCAAACTGGACATCATGGTCTCCGTTAGCGTCTTCAGCTGCTACTTCAGGGAATTCTGCGATCCAGTGGAAAGGATTTCCGAGAATCTGATTGAGGTCATATTCAAGCGGTTGGCGCTCGACTTCGGAAAACACGAATCCATTCTCCAACAGCTCAGTAAGATTTTCAACTATTTTGTCGCGTACTTCTGCGTGTGATCGTGTGGTCTTTCCGTCACCTTCTCTCTGTTCTTCGTGCTGACTCTGTACATCTAACCGTGCTGAATATTTGTACGTCCGACACCCCATCTCATCCAGCCATTCCTTTTCATCATCTGTGAGTTCTTCTTCATCTTCACGGCGAATTTGAATCGTCTCGATGACTGGATGAAGCATAGCACCATCGATGCTTTCGACGATACTCTTCCAATCCTCAACTGACTTTACTTCGTCTTGATATGTGTGTGTTAGCCGTTTCAGATATTCATCATCCAATTCATCTCGGATAGCGTCAAGGGCGTCTATAACCTCTGATTTCTCTGTTTCTTCATCCTCGTCTTTGTATTGTTTCCGTAGTTCTACGAGGTCGTCTAACCGGTCATCCCACACGTCCGCCTGCATCTGACCCCCTTGGCTGACTGGAAGACCAACGAGACTGTTGCCATCCACGATATTCAATTCGATATTCGGCAAGCGACCAAATTCTTCGTGCCACTCATCTTCAACGATTTTCAGCCAGACGCGAAGGCGAGCGATCTCGACTCCGATGGGGTCGACATCAACCCCGTAAATACTGTTCAGTGCGAGTTCCTTTTTTGACTCATAGTTTTCTTTTGGTGTTGGTGGATCACCACGGTTTAGACCACGCAAAAGACCACGACGAACCCGGTGAATCTCTTCCATCACGGTGGTAAGGAAGTGCCCGGAACCACATGCTGGATCAACAACTTGCAACTCACCGAGCTGGTCATATGCTTGCTGTGTCGACTCGGGATCTCCGAACCAACCTTCACCCTCCTCTACCTTACGAAGAATCTCTCCTAATGTGTACGATTCCATTCGGTCACGTACTGATTCATCGTAGCCCTCAGCGTAGGCATCCACTACGACTTCTTTGACTTTGGGGTCGACTGCTTCCTCTGTGATGTGGTCAGTAACGTCTCCTGGTGTGTAGTAGGCTCCTATATCCTTCTGTGACCCGAATTCACCACCAATGTGGTTGATGGTCATTTCAAATACAGACCCAAGGATGGCTGGGTCAAGCGTACCATCTGGATCGGACAATCGCTCTCCCTCAATAACTTCACGGATAATATCAGGCAGTGTCCGATCTTCTAATCTGTATTTGTTTTCTTTGTCGACATTCGGTCGGAACAAGCCGCCATTTAGATACGGAATCTCAGTAAACCAACTAGACTGGTGTTTCGATTCCCGATCTGGCTTTGGGCGATTGAACAGATCGTAGAACAGTGGCTTAATTTGTGTCTCGTAAAAATTTCCTGTAAAACCGTCTTCGTTTGCCTCGTATGCAGTCACACGGTCGATCAGGATACCCTGCGGAACGACTTCTTTTATTTCTAAGAATTTGATGAATAGAAGCCGGTTCATCAGCGTGATTGCAAATTTCCGTTTTTCGTGATCTGTGGCAAATTCTGGTGCAGTGATATCGTCCATCAAGCATGTAGATTCATCATATTCGTTGGATTCGCCGAACAGGTATTCAATATATAATTCGTAGAATTCCTCTACATCCTGTCGTCGAGTGTCTCGGAGTTCCTGTGGTGCAGTCTGGGTAACGAATCTCTCAAATGCTTCAGCTTCGAATAAATCTCCAAACTTGGATACCTCCTCGACAATATCGAGCTCATTGAGTGTTGTTGCTGCGATATACGACTTTTTATGAGCTATTTCGCGTAGGAGACCTCGAAGATCTAGTTCACGGATGATCGGGAATTCTGTCTTGTCTCCTCCCTGTTCAACACGGTATACTCGCCATCTGAGACCATCAGTAGAAATGGCGTAGTCCGCCCCAATCGAACGACGGTCTAAATAGTCTAGTACCTGTGAGTGTGATTCATCAATTTTGTTGGGGGCTTTATTCTCTCCAATCGTGTACTCGGTGATTCCGTCTAATTCGAAGTCTGGCCACACGATATTTCTCTCATCTTCACCCCCACCACCGCCGCCGTAGGGCTCTTCGGTATACTCTAAGTCAGCTGCTTCGAGAAGTGGATAAATGAGATTATTTTGAACGTGTGTTTCTGGTTTTGAGCCGAGGTCCCGACTAGTCAGGTCGTCTTTTTTTCCCTGTAAGACGGCCTCCAGATCTTGTGTACCAAGCTGGTCGTTGAGTTCATCAACATAATTCTCAGCTACATTCCGAATTCGTTGTTCAACGGGAGTAAGTGAATTGTCTTCTGGCATACTGATCAACTACTTTTCAACCCTGCTGTCCAACGTATTCCAGCAGTGATTGTTGATGCAGACCAATTCTGATATGGATTCAAAAGGCTATCCTTAGAAGATGGTCTCACTCCTTCTTATGATATTACTGCCGTGGTGGTTGCAGATTCTTCATTGAGAAGTCAGACTTCGGCACAAACCGCCCTGCGAGCAGTGCCAGCTCACGAGTCCTCTGGATGTCGGCGAGGTTGTGTTCGAGCAATGGGAGCCACTCAGCGGCTTCAAACGCTGCCACAGCCTCACCGCTGTCTTCGAAGGGGTCACAGGTCTCGTTTCCGAGCAGGTGGTCGTAGACGCCCACTAGGTCACGCTGGTCCTGTGTGTCGAACCGATCTACCATCTCCATCATATCGGCATAGGCGAGGTCGCCGAACGGCCAGTCCATATCGTGATCGAGGAATCGAGTCCGGCAGAACGGGAGATCGAAGCCGCCGTTCCAGGTCTCGCCGTTGTAGGCGGTGAGATAGTGTCGGTCGCCGTCGATCTGGCTGGTCGCAACGTCCGCTATCGCTTCGAGGAGTGCTGCTTCATCGTCGACGATCTTCAACGACACTGCACCAGCAGAGTGTTCGTCAAGGGACGTGGTGAGGGTCTGATGTTCAGGTGCATCACGACCGTCGACGTTGAGGATAATCGACTCTCCGAGGTCGTGGGCGAAACCCGCGACTGTGATTACGGCGTCCTCGTCGAGTCCCGAGGTCTCGATATCGAAGGCAATTGGATCTAGGTTTCCCATGTCCAAACAATCCACTGCCGAATGAATAAAACTCAGCCTAGCACGTTGAAAGTGGTCTAACGGTCTGTACGTGCAGTTAAGACGAAATCAGACTTCTCAACTCTCACTATGACCCATTGAATATACACCGGTATGGTGTAGTCTGGTGAAAGTAGATGTGGAATGTGTTCACCGATATGGTGAAGAGTGGTGCCTAGCTGTCTGACGTGGGTTTTATATTCGCTCTAAAGAAATCAGGGTGGTGAATACTGGTGCAACGTTTCTCTATCTCCATCGACGACGACCTCGCAGCGTGGATCGAGTCGAAAGCAGAAGACCGGGGGGTATCGAAGGCGAAGGTCATCCGAGATGCCGTCGAGACGGCAAAGTTCATCGGACTGGTGCATACTGGTGACAACGACGCTCTCGAACCTGTGCCCCTAGTCGAGCGGATCGAAGAGATAGAGGACCGTCTCGACGCACTTGAGCATGGTTCAGATCCGTATTCGGGTACTACTGCTGATGACTCCGACGACACGGATGCGGATGTAGTGGCAACGTTCAGAGCTCAACTGGAGGGCCGCCCACCGACGACCGAGCATGGAGAGAACGCGGTCGTCCGTGTCTTCAAACTCTTGATTGAGGACGGACCACTGCAGACCAAGGAGCTCCGAGAGACGATCTACCCAGAGTTCGAAGCCGAGTTTACCGATGCTCATTCGATGTGGCAGTCGACGCAACGATACTTCGATGATCTTCCTGGCATCGAGAAGGTCGGTCACGGAGAGTGGGATGCTGATCCAGAGAGTCTCTCGGACGACTAGTTCAACATTTACCTCAGATTAATGCTGAAGCCAGAGCGAAACTAGTTCACTCAGATTCCAATCGTTCTGTGACTTCTGTGGTGTCCATGCTTTCCAACTGCTCCAACCCGAGTTCGACTATCAGTGGGTAGAAGTGGCGTGTTTTCTTCAGATTCAGATCGATATCTGCCTCCGAGAGGCCAAGATCCAGCCGCTTGAATGCGGTCGTCAGCTCACTATTGAGCTCATCATCTAAATAAAAACTCCGTACATTCCATTCTTTCTTGACGTTCTGTGCGTTCCTTGAAATCTGGTTGTTACTGTTGTTCTGTGCGTTCTGTGAACTCTGTTCGGTACTATCGTTCTGTGATGTACTGCTCATGTCGGTCTGTTCAGGTTGTGGCTCGTCGCTGTCGGCCTCATCTCCGAACCGTTTGCTCAGTCTGTCGTCGATATCGTCACTCATTGGCTTCTATCTCCGTCGCTATCTCGGTGTAGACATCTACCATGTCGGTGTCTTCTGCATCCGCTGCAAAGATCGATCCACCGTTCTTTACAGCCCGTTTGATCGCGGCTCGCGTTCGGACGATCCACACGGGGACGTGTTCGCCAAACCGATCCCCGAACCAGTCGATTGCCTCCTGTTGCTCGTTGTCGAGTGGGTACGACACATTCGAGACGATGAGACCACTGATATCGATCTCAACGCCGTAGTTGTCTTCGAGGGTATCGAGTTGGCGGAGCAAGTGGTTCAACGCGAGTTGTGAGCTTTCGTCGGCCTCAACAGGGACGAGCAGATTTTCGGTTGCCAGTACCACATTGTCATTTAGCGGTCCGAGGCTGGGTGGTGCATCGATCACGATCACATCCCAGTTGGTCACGTCATCGAGCAACGTCTTCAGTCGCATTCGAGGCCGCATTCCCGAAGCGATGAGATCCTGCTCTAAGCGGAACATATCGATGTTTGCTGGCAAGAGGTCGAACTCATCATGCTCTACGACAAGCTCCTCGACCGCGTGGTCTGTTGGCGACTGTAGGGCATCGTACAGTGATGGTGGATCAGCTGCATACGTGTCCTCGAAGCCGAGTCGGTGGGTGAGATACCCCTGTGGGTCCATATCGACAGCGAGTACGTCGACACCGCGAGCAGCCAGCGCACCCGCAATATTGATCGTATTCGTGGTTTTCGAGACACCCCCTTTCTGGTTCGTGATTCCTATCTTCTGTGTCATTGCGTTCCTACTCTTCTGTGCGTTCTGTGCGTTCAAATAAGTACGTCAGACATATCTAGTTCTGATCTTGTTGCAGTTGATCGCTTGTCGACAGAGAGCTTTTCGGGGCTGTATCGGCGTTCAATGGAGAATCAGACGTTCAGCGGTAGCGTTCGGGCGGCTAAAAGACGATCTGGATTGTACTGCCGAGATTGTACCAAGACTTCCCGAGGACGCTGTGGGGGCATTCGTTGTCGCTGCTCTCGTGGTGGCGACTCCGATCAGGAGAAATCAAACCCAGACGAATCCTGATCGTCGGCAGCTCGTTGCTGCTCGGCTCGGGTTCGAAGTGACCGGATGTACTCTCGAACACGCTCCTCTGGAAGATCGAATTGTGCGGCCACCCATTGCATCGACATGGTTGGTTGGGCTACGTAATAGGCCATCAGCACGTCCTCACGCGAGCGAGCGACCGCTGGTGGTGCGCCACGTTCGCCGGTCTTCTCCTCTCTGAAGCCGCCTGTTACCGTCTGTACGTCGGCGTAGAGTCGGGCTTTGTCCGGGTTCTCGAAGGTCTTGACACGACTCATTGGGACTTCGTAGTGGTACTTGTTGTAATCGCCTTCGCGCTCTTCTTTGACGATTCGGCAGCTGTGGGCGTACTCCTCGATGACGGTTTCAGTCATGGTCAAATACTACTATGTCAGCCATCCTGACGCATATTCTGGTACGGGCTACCATTAGATCCCCTCTAATCCGATCTTGAACATCTTTGATCGAACGAGATCCTTGAAACTCTCTTTTCGAAGTCGGTATAGTTGGATCACGTCGTCGCCTTTATCGCCTCGAATCCCCTTCACCACGGCCTCTGCATCGACATCAATGTCATCATCTGCCTCTAACTGATTGCTCAAATATGAACTCGCTTTAGCTCTAAACCAGTGTGGTGTGACATTCTCTTTTTCATTTTCAGACCCATGCCAGCCATAATCTTCTGCAAATTCTTTCACCCTCTTCCATCCAGTCGTAGTTGGAAGTCGGTTGGACGGCTTATCTACCGGATCGTCGTCTACCTGAATCAAGGAGAGAGTCCCGCCGTTCACGGCGGGCGTGAATCCGACACTCCACGGCACAAACCACGTTCGACGCTTATTCAGGGGTATCCTCTCTGACTTTCTTCTCTCCTTCGAGGAGTAAGCCCTTCCACGTCAATCCACGGTGCTTCTTCAATTCCTTCAGTCGTTCGTACTGTTCGTCGTCGGGGACTTCGATGTTAACGTGGTTCGACACAGTACCTACGATAATCCGTAGATTTATGTTAGTTTCGCTCGTACACAGAAGTAGCGATGAAGCGTACCAACGAGTTCGAAGTAGTTCCCCAGTCCGACGAGGACGAGGAGTTGTTTCGTCGACTGTTGGACGCTTCAGCCGCTCTCTGGAACGAGATCAATTATCAGCGCCGAACCAACTTCGACGACCCGGACGGCGACGTTTGGGAGATCGACGAGTACCGCGGTCGGTACGGCAGTACGCTCGGCTCTTCGACCGTTCAACAGATCGAGCGCAAGAACCGCGAAGCGTGGCGCTCGTTCTTCGCACTCAGAGAAAAGGGCGAAGCCAACGGCAAGCCCGGCTTCTGGGGCAACCAAGACGAGGGGCGCGAACTGCGGGCATACATCCGAAACACGTCGTACTCGGTCGAATGGGGCGAACACTCCCGGCTCGAAATTCTTGTTGGCCAAGACCTGAAAGACGAGTACGGATTGGGACACCGCGAACGCCTCCGGCTCGAACTTCGAGGCGACCCCAACTGGAAAGAGTACGACAAGCAGGGCCGATTAGAGTTGTTCTACGACGAGCAAGCCCAATCGTTCAGGGCCTTTCAGCCAGTCACAATCAGCGAAGACCATTCTCGACTGGCACAACCACTGGCTTCGGAAGAAGCCGCTCTGGACATTGGTGCGAACAACCTCGTCGCCTGCACAACCACGACAGGTCAGCAATACCTGTACGAAGGACGCGAGCTGTTCGACAGATTCCGTGAAACGACGCGAGAGATCGCCCGTCTCCAATCGCTGTTGGAAGACGGCCAATACAGTAGTCACCGCATCCGACGGCTGTACGACCGACGTACGAAACGACGTGACCACGCCCAAGACGCACTCGTCCGTGATCTCATCGAACGCCTCCACGACGAAGGCGTCGAGACGGTGTACGTCGGGGCGTTGACTGACGTTCTTGAAACGCATTGGTCGGTAGAGACAAACGCGAAAACGCACAACTTCTGGGCGTTCCGAGCGTTCGTGAACCGACTGGCGTGTACCGGTGAGGAATACGGTATGTCGGTTGAGATTCGTTCAGAGGCGTGGACGAGCCAAGAGTGTCCGAACTGCGGTTCAACAAAAGATACAACGCGGCACCGCGATACGCTGACGTGCCCGTGTGGCTTCGAGGGACACGCCGACCTCACCGCATCGAAGACATTCCTGAAGCGGCAGACGACGGTAGGACGGCCGATGGCACGGCCTGTATGCCTCAAGTGGGACGACCATAATTGGTCAGAGTCACCACGCTCAGTTCTCAACGAGGAGCATACGAACCCGCAAGTTGCCTCCGTGGATCGGTAAGCGATACCCCCAGCGTGAGGAAACCCCGCCGTTCACGGTGGGGAGGATGTCATTGTTGCTGTAATCGTCGTTGCTGTTTCATCGTTGCCGAGATCGTCCCCGCTGTTCCTCGCCATGTTGTTCAACCCGCTGTCTCCATCACCCGTTGGTGATCCATCTGTTGTCGTCGTTGCTGTTTCGCCTCCTGCCCCGATCACCGTTGTCGTCTCGCTTCTCCTGGCCGTCCACTAGTTGTTGTTGCCTACCCGATATCCGTATTGGTGTTGTTGTAGCTGATCGCTGTTCGCTGTTCGACTCCACTTGCTGTTGATATCCACTTTCCCCTATGCACACACCACTGCCGAGATGGCTGTTTGCCTCATGTTTTCCTCCCTCTTCATCTCGCTCCATTGTTCCCCTTCGTCTGATGGTTGGTTTTGTCTTCCCCAGCTCCCCTGTTCCCGTTTTGTCCCTCGTCGTTCGCCTCCTTGCTTCCTCGAACTATTCGATATCCAGTTTACCTCATCGCTGAATCGGTTTCTGCTGTCTCATCTCCGTTGGAACTCTGACTACCTTAGAACCAACTTCACCCACCGTTTCTCCCTGTGCTGTTCCAACTGTTTCCCTGATCCTATCGTTCCCGTTCTACCTACTAACACCCTTGCCTCCCCAATGCGTTTCGATCTGCACGATTCCCTGTTATGTTTCGATACTGAATTCCCCATTCAGATACCACTCCGTTGGTCCTATCCGTCTGCCGAACACTCTCTCTTCTTTCTCCACTCGAATTCGATTTCGCATCTCTACTCAACAACACTCACCCTCCGTTCCTCCATCGTCCTTTGCCCCCTTGCTTCCTCGTTCTATTCATCCCCTTGCTTCTCCATCCCCATTCGATCACCTGTTGTCTCCATAGTCTCTACTCTTTCCTGATTCCTTATCGCAAGTTACCCCCTCTGTTTCTCCTATCGTTATTTCCCCTTGATTCCTCGTCGCTGTTCTTCTCCCCTGTCTCCCCTATCGCCTCTACCCCTCCCTCCCCCACTGTCGCAACTACTCCCTTCTGTTCCTCCATCGCTGTTCTCTCCCCTCCCCCTGTCTCTCCTGTCTTCCCTGTCTCCCCATGCCATTCGACTACTCGCTTCCCCCGTTGCTACATCCCCTCCTGTTTTCCCCATCGCCATTTGCCTCTTTGCTTCCTCGTTGCTACATTACTCCCTGTTTCCTCATCGCCACTTCCCAACCTGTCTTCCCCTCTCGCTACTGACCTACCTGCTTCCTCAATCTCTCCTGGTTAGATCGTCTTCGCCTGTTCCCGTTGTTGTCTCCCTCGCCTCACCTCTCCCCCCGTCTCCCCCTGCTGCTTAGTTTCGTTCTGGCTGTCGCGCAATGGGCGGTTGCCGTGCTGTCTTCTCCTGCGATCACCCCCTCTGCTTCCCCACTCGCTATCTGTAATCTGTTCTCCCCTACGCCTATCCGTTCGTCTACTTCCCTGTCGCTATCTGTAATCTGTTCTCTCCCACGTCTATCCGTCCGTCTACTTCCCCACTCGCTATCATTCACTGTCTCCTCCACTCGCTATCGCCTCTGTTCTCTTCTCTCGCCCAATCGTCTCTCCACTTTCACCGTTCGCTATCCGTTTCTGTTCTGCTTCTACTCCCAACCGTCTACTGTCTTCCCCACTTGCTGTCGTCTTTGTCTGTTTCCTCCCCGGTTCCGATTCTCTGCTAACCTCCACTCGCTATCGTCTCTGTTTCGTTGCCTCTGTTGATTCGTCTATTCGATTACTCCTCCAAGCTACTCTGTTCTATCTCTCCTCGCTATCTCATTCCGATCTCTTTCGCTACTCCTTTCTGTTCCTGTTCTTCCCTATCGCTTATTCTGAAATCTGCTTTGCCTCGCTTCCTCCAGTCTCTCCGCTTCCTAAATCGAAAACGAAACTCAACTTCCCTTCTCTGCTATCCGCTTTGCTTCCCTTCGCCTATCCTGAAATCTACTCTGCCTCACTCCGTTGCTGATCTACCTCCTCGTCGCTTCGAATTCTGTTTTTGTTTCTCCCTTCGACGATACTCTTTCCCTATTCTCCTGTGGCCCTGTTGGTGTTCTGTTTCGCTATCGCTATCTGGAAATCTGTTGTCGCCCCTCTGTCTCTGTCGTTCGCTTATCTCGTTCAATTCATCTCTGCCCTCTTCGCTACTCCACCCATCTGTTTTCCTCACCGGTGACGGTTCTCCTGATCAACTCTCGCTATTCGATTTCTTGTTCTCCCCTCCTGTCTCAACTGTTCGCTTATCTCGTTCACCTATCGCCCAACTACTCCACTTCTTTCTCCATCCGTCTCCCCCATCGATGCTGTCTCTGATCTGTTTTGCCTCCTACTCCGACTGTTCGCTTATCTCGTTCACCTATCGCTCAACTACTCCACTGCTCTCTCTGTCTGCTTCCCCCATCGCCCCTTTCGATGATCTACTTCGCCGTCGCTATTCGATTTCTTGTTCTCCTCTCCTGTCTCAACTGTTCGCTTATCTCGTCCACCTATCGCTCAACTACTCCACTGCTTTCTCTGTCTGCTTACCCCATCGCCCCTTTCGTTGATCTGATTCCCCGTCGCTATTCGATACTCTGTTTC
>Ga0306874_100512_pt1 | contig 12194 bp, 5 predicted proteins | sample AntCluMetagen315_FD_190406 | JGI IMG/M metagenome (GOLD analysis project Ga0306874, IMG submission 190406) | Saline lake microbial communities from Club lake, Antarctica - Metagenome #315 (v2) (version 2) | ecosystem: Environmental > Aquatic > Non-marine Saline and Alkaline > Saline | place...
TTCGATGATTCTGACAGTGACGATCCTGTTCATTCTGAGACCTTCGAGACGAATGAATCTCCCCCCAGCCAGATGGAAGGCTATGAGGAGGACCATTCGACTGAGGAAGATGATCAACCCTCATTCGATGATTCTGACAGTGACGATCCTGTTCATTCTGAGACCTTCGAGACGAATGAATCTCCCCCCAGCCAGATGGATGGCTACATTACGAGGATCAGCTGGCCCGGTGCAGGTCAGTTCGGTCACGATGAGTCGATCATACTCGCCGGAAATCCGAGCATCCTACGGTCAGTTAAGAGGTACGCATCAGGATGTATCATAACTCTCGTTGGGGTTGTTCTGTGTGTGCATTATCTCACAGGAGAGACAAACGCGTTGCTACAAAATGAGCTCCCCTTCGGAATGACAATGTCTGTAACACCACAGTATTTCGTCGGGTTGATCCTCTTGACGCTCAGTGGTATCGGTGTAATCCTCTGGGCACAGGTCCTCCGGCTCCATACCTGGTATTTCGTCACCAACCAACGAACGTGGGTTCGGAAGGGTGTGCTTTCAAAAAAGGATGAAGGCAGTCTCGATCACCCGAAAGTCAACAACGTCGAAGAGAAAAATCCGTTCCCACTGAACCGATGGGATGTGGGTCATTTGGAGCTTTCTAGTGCAGCTTCGGACGGTAACGAACTGTCTATTAGACATATAAAAAATCCGAGTGAGTGGAAGAGCACGATCCGCAACGAGATTCAGTTAGAAAGTCAGTCAAGAGATCGTTTGGAGGACTGAAGTATATGACTGAACCAGTTATATTGGACCAATCGGTGACGGTTCTTACCGTTTGCACTAACGCCGAGATAGCAGACTTTGCCAATCTAATGACCTACATATCGGCAATCGGCTTAGTAGGATTGCTGACCATTGTCCCATTCCGGTCGAGGTTCATTAATAGTGCAGAGACCCCCGAAAAGAAACTCCAGATGGCGATTGGACTCAACTACGCTGCCAGAGGATCTGCCGCCTCAGTCGCAGTCACGTTTATTCTGTGGTTCTTGTCTCCTATTTTTACACCAGCGAACATATCTGCTTGTCTGTCCCCACTCTAACAATCAATTGGGTGGCAGTTATTAGAAATTTATATTAAGTTTCGGTGAGTGGATAAGATAAGCATCAAAGGCCGTCTGTAGGTCAATTACTTAAACGTATGTCAATAAGGAAATTAATAGGCGACCGTTTTGCCGATGACGAGTACGAAGCTCTACGCTTTCATGCAGGTGATTATAATAAGCTCAGTGTGGCCAGCAAACAGTTCGATGGCCACCTGACGAGTGTTAGGCCCTACAGTAAGTCTGATGGAATTGAGAAAGCAGAAAGTCTAATCTCTGTATTTCACGATCCAGAAGTCACCAGGAGTTGGTGGAAAGAAAGATTGGGCTTGTCGAAGAAACCACCACACTACTCGTTCGAGATGTGGTTCTCCGGTGGGAAGCTCAGATTCATGGTCTATACCCCAAATGAAGACGAGAAAGATGAGATTCAAAAGCAGATCGGCGGGGCCTACACCAATGCAGCAATTGGTTCATCGGATCGGTGTATGCCGGAAGTGCCGAGTGAGAGTCACATTGCGGGTGGCGAATTCAGCCTTCGTGAAAGTAAGTATGCGCCAATCAGGGCTTTCAGTGGTCCAGACAAATTCGAGACCGACCCATATGAGCATATCACCAGTGAATTAGTTGGTCACCAGAGCCAAGCTGTAATGTTTCAGGTTGTCTTCAGTCCCGCTCCCAAGAACTGGACTGATGGGCACGGGCCGAGAGACTCATCTGCAGACCTCGTTGCCCGTGGACTGAGACAGGGGAGGTTCGTCGACTCATATTTCGACCCCGTAATAAACGACCCAACTGAGAAAGACACACGCACTGCTAAACATATTAGCGATCTTGAGGGCACACAAGCGTTCCAAGCAACGATCCGGTACTTTGTCTTCGATAAGCGAGCAGAGACCACTATACGTCACGCGAAAGGTATCGAGAACGCATTCACAAGTCTCTACCAGAATGGAGAGGTCAACCAGCAACTGGTCGCGAACCGATACGACGGTGTGCAGGCCAAAGAGAAATTCATCGATGCAACACACCGAAAGCTCGACGATAACAATGTCTACCTGTCGAAACAGGAACTCGCTGCTCTCGCTCACTTCCCCAATGATGAGATCAATACGTCGAACGTAGATTTCGTCAAAACAGTCGTCGGATCTGTGGCTCCCGGTGAGGCAAAATCCAAAGACAAAGATGGGGCTGTCTCTGAGAAGGGTGATGATGTCTACGATTCGGATTTCGCTGAAGTGAATGAACACCCTCCTGTAGACCCAGAATCCAATGAGCCGCTGAGTACCCTCGATAAAGCGAAGCAAATCATCTCATCGTCCGATGATTCATACTACCGAGAATCGGTATCCCCAGACGACTATCCAGAAACAAGCATCACTTCGAAGATGCCAGACGAAGATAAGGGGCCGTTTTTGGAAACCTGTGCAGCGTATGAAGAAGGGAATCTCGATTTAGAGGCCCTCCGAGAGGATATGCCGAATGAGCACCTCTTTGAGAACCTGATTCGGATGATGGGCGACCACATCGAGGAGTCCTATCTCATTCAGGCAAAAGAAATCGACGAGGCTGAGGCTGAAGCCACTGGCCCTGAAGAATCTAACCGCAGTGACTCGGCGTGGCCTTCACTTACCGCAGGAGAGAGAAGCGAGGATGGCGTCGACGGATCGAGCGCCGAGACTCAGCCCGGAGACGAGCCTCTCCCTCTCGGAGACGGGAGCGAAGATGATCTACCTGCAGTGCATGAGGAGGCCGAACAGTCAACAAGCGAGGACCGTACGAGAGTTGAAGCAAATAACCTCCCAACGACTCCCGGTAGGTATGCAGTCAACTTTACCGACACAGAGTATAGGCAGACTCGCTCCGAATCAGGCAAGATGCTGACGATGAATTTCGCCCAGTTCAGCAATGATGGAAGCAAATATATGGGCGAGGACGTTCGGAAACTCTTCGTCGAAGATCACGAGCAGAACAAAGACGATAACCTCTGGTTAGGGTATCAGTCCAGCGGCAACAACCCCACGCGCGAAGTGGGACTCGAAATGAGTTCTTGGTTCGAACATATATCGATGTTTGGAACGACGGGGAAAGGGAAATCCACCCTGCAGAAAGTCGTTATTAACCAGATCGTTCGCAAGGGCTACGGCTGTGTTGTCATCGATCCAAAGGGGGACATGGCCTACGAGCTCATGCAAGAGATCCCTGATAACAGATTGGACGACGTAATCTGGATCGAACCGGGGAGTCTCAGGCATCAAGGCAAAGTCGCGGCGATCAACTTTCTGGAAGCGTCCGTGCCGAAGGATCATCCACGGTACAACCGGGAGGTTGCATCGATTGTCGGTGACCTTCAGGCAATTCTGCGTGCGGAGGGCTACTGGGGCGCGAAGATGGCCGGTATTACCAAGAACATCACGCGAGCGATGGTTCGCAGTGAGAATCCATATACCCTCTACGATATGTACAACGTCCTCGGTCGCGAGGACAAGAGATGGAACTTCGCTAAGTCGATTGCCCGCGAAGGTCTCGAACTCGAGGAAAGCGAGACAAGTATTCTCACAGATATAAAGAACTACTCGCAAACTATCGCCGAGATGGACGAAGACGAGGTCGACCCCGTCGTTAGGCGGCTCCAGGATTGGGCTGAGAATCCGATCAGTAAGGAGATTGTGGCAAACCGTCGTAGTTCCATTAGCATCAACGACGCCGTTGAGGAAGGGAAAATTCTCATGGTGCGGAACACGGTTCAGAACGAAGAAGTAAAACGGGTGATTTCGACAGCAATCATGCGGCGGGTGTGGGTGACCATCCAAGCCCGATCGGACACCGAAGAAGGTCATATTGACCACGATCCGTTTTTCGCTGTCATCGACGAGTTCGACGACGTCGTTTCTGAGGATATGAACGTCGAGAAGATGCTGTCGAAAGCAAGGTCCGGGAAGATGTGCGTCTGTCTCACCTGCCAGAACCCTGGACAGATTAAGAAAAACCACGAGGATGTTCTGGATCAGATCTTCGATAACACCGATACGATGCTAACTTTCGGTGTTCGTGGTCCGAAAAGTGGCCGTCTATTAGCCGAGCGATTCGGCGAAGAGATGTCTCGCAGCGATATTCAGGGGATGCCCAAATACCGTATCATTACGCGCATCTCCTATACCGGCGAGAACGGTCCACAACGTAGTCCTGCATTGGGGCTACGGACGTTCCCCGACTACCCACCAGTTCGGACACCCCAAGCAGCTAACCAAGCGATTGACGACAGTCTCGACCGCTACGGCGTCGAGCCGATGAGTAACCAGCCTGAAGAGACAGACCTACTCATTTCCGGCAGTGGTCTCCAAGAACAGACCGTCGTCGACTTCTTAGAGCAAGTCTGGGGTGGTCACCTCCGAACAGGAAAGGAGGTTATCGCTATCGAAGAGATCGTCGACGAGTTCGAGGAGGTTGTCGACACCCCACTGGAACAGTTCCCCAAGGGTATCGGAGTCCCGAAAGAGCTCATCGAAGTGCATAATGTCGACCTCGAGGGCGACGAGGAAGAAGATCTGTTCGCGATGGATGAGAAAGGCTTCGAGGAGACGGACGACAACTCCGAGAAAATCGCCTACGCAACTAAGAGCCGTATCCACATTCAGGATGGTCGAGCTGAAGTCTCGATCACGACCAAGGGGATCGATGTAATTCTCCAGCAGGACAGTGGACGCAGTCAGCCTACAGAGACACACCGTGAGGTAATCCACGGCAGTTTCCGCTGGTTCAGTCGACTCGGATTCAACCTTCGAGTGCCGATCCAGCGGGGCTCGGAATCGGTCTGTGATGCACAGGCGTTCCTGCCAATCTCGAATGAGGAAGATAAGAGCTGGAAAAAGGTTCAACAGGATCTCAAAGACTTCGAGGAAGAACACCCGATCGCTGCTGCCATATCAGGAACGTCGGACCTCAACTTGGAAGCAGAGACGACGACACGGAGAAAGCCGGCCCGGACAATCGAGAATGTGCTTCGAGCAAAACGGAGCGGCAAAAAGGCAGTCCTCGTAGTCGAAGACGGGCGTCGAGAAGGACACGGTCGGGGCTACCACGCCAACCGTATCGAGAACATCATGACCTCCCCGCCGATGTATCGCGAGGATCGACTGTTCCCGCCGGGCATCGACCCGAACAAAGTCGACGAGGACAACCTTGAGCCGGTCAAGATCCTCTACAACCGAACCGACAAGCTGCGGATCGGCAACGCCGACGAGCCTCAAGAGAAATTCGCACTCATCCCGAAGGGCAAAGAGGCCGTCTGGGTCGATGACGGAACCAAACTCAAACTGTACGACGGCCACGGTCCCACTGCGAATAAATTCGGCGAGGCGAAGTACAGCGAAACCCACTACGGGTCGTCAAATGCTTTCAACGTATGGGCACGCTACGATAGCTACCAGCGCGAATGGGTTGTCTACCCTGGGAAGCAGCAGAACATTCGCTACGACACGAAGGATGACCTCAAAGAAGACTACCAGTTCGTCCGTGGGCCGCTGTACATCGAGAAAGAAATCGACGATCTGCCGGAGCCCGAAGACTGGAGCGTAATGATCCTCCCCGACGCGGAGGCTACCTTCGATGACCCTAACGAGAAATCCGACGACGACAGCGACGAAGGGAAGGTCTGGTATGACCTTGACGTACAGTTCCCACCCGATGAAGTACCGCTCATCTACGAGGAGGGCGAGATGCGACCGCTCATTCCCGATGGGGACGACCTACTGACTCCCCCACGCGAAGAAACGACCAACACCGACAGCGACGACGATGTGGATGAGAGCGCCGAACAGAGAGACATAGAAGAGATCATGGATTCATTCGAGCAAATCAGATTAGAACACGAGACGAGGGACTTGATCGACGGTTACGCGAAGAAGTACACCGCCGAAGAACACCAGCGATTGGACGAGATCGAGGACGTCTTCGGAGCGAAGAACCCCGCCGATATCGAGCTGTGGATGGGCGTCTGGGACCACTGGAGCCGGGACTACGGCACTGGGATCGTCGCCGAGTATCTCGCTGATGCAACCATGACCTCAACGGGGCTCACGAAGAAGCGAGCGAAAGATGCAGTCAACATTGCGAAGGAATTCGACCTCCTGATCGAAGCCACGGCCGTCGACGAGGGAGACCCACGGATCGACGAAGATACCGAGATCCTCCGATTGGTGCTGCCCGCAGAAAGACCAGATCTGTACGTCGACCCAAGGGAACTGAAACAGTTTGCTGACCGCAATATGTGGGAGGACCTCTGGACGACAGTACAAGATGTTTCGGAGCCGCTCAAGCCAGCCTACCTTCAGACTATCATCGAGAAACTAACCGAAATTGAGGGCGATAGTAACGTCGACGCTGTCGTTGCAGTTGGCCTCAAATCTGGATCGATCGTAGAGGAAGACGGTCAGTTCTACCTCGCCTCTGAGCGGCCTGAAAAGATGTGGCTCACCGTCTGGGAGAAGTCCGAAGTAGAACTCGAATCGCCGCTGCCAGAACAAGAAATCAAACTCGGTCTTTCGGTCGAGTTACTCGGCGAGGGCGTCGATCATGAAGCCTACTTCGCCGACGCTCTCGATCATAACGAACTCTACTCACCAGACGACGTCGACGACGATCACTACGTCATCAACGACCCCGCAAGCGACGACGGCCCGGAGATCCTCGAACGGGAAGAACCCGACGAGCCCGACGACCCAGACGGCGGTGCTGGTGAGACTACAACCGAGGAAGCAAGCACAGCTGAAGTTGGACCCAACGACCAGCAGGACATCGGTGAGTCTTCGAGCTCTGATCCCGATTCCGAGTCGACAGAGGACTCCGAGGACGATCAAACGCCTGTCTCACAGGAGGCCGCAGACGCCGCCACAACAGCCGACGCCGAACAGCCGACCGATGGGGCATCTACATCCGAACAAGACTCCGAGGCCGACGACGAGGCTCCAGAAGCAAGCGATGATCGGCAGTTCGAGCCGATGGAGATGGACCTTGAGTTGTTCGCCGAGACCACAGACGAACAGGACGGTAACAAGGAGGCCACAGACGACGCTGACAGCGACGACGAGCCCGAAGTCGAGTCCTACTACACCGAGGTTGACTCATCAGTTGTAGCCGACCACTACGCCCAAATAGAGGACGTCTATGCTGAACTCCCAGTCAGTGGATTCGCACCGATCCTCAATGCAGACTACAGTGGGTGGTATATTACTGAGGAAAACGAAGAGTACGACCCGAACCTACCGCTGGAAGGCAACGAGACAGATCCGGCGACCTTCCCGAAGAAGCGTAGCCCGGCCTCTGCCAAGCGTGATCTTGAGACGATCATCGACAACGTAGAGCGCACGATGTACGCCACGACATCGTACAAGACCGACGAGATGATGGATCAGTGGACGCCCGCCCGGTGGGACAGCGACAAAGGAACCTACGTCTATCCCGTGACAGGCAATCCACTCCCAAGCTGGGAGGATATTGCTGGCCTAATGGTCTGGGGCGATATCGATCTGGCCGACGAACTCAAGCCACAACGGGGCGATCTCGACACCGAGACCAAGGCGACCGCCGAGGCCGCCCTGGAAGCCTACGGAGAGAAGTACGCCGAACTCTACGGCAGTGAAGATGCAGTCTTCGGACTCGACAGTGTGGGGGGAGCCTACATCATGGGTTCGCCCGCAGCGACACTGCAAATCTTCTCGCATTTCCACGATGTCAAGGACAACGTCAGCGGTGCAGCGATGGTCTTCGAAGAGTTCGTCGAGCGGTCCAACGAGCGACTCAAAAAGATCGAAGCCGAGGTGAATGAGGAGGTCGATGGAGCCGCCGATGTGATCCAGCCCGACTGGGTGAACAACCCCAATCGACTCTACAAAGCCCCCCTCTCGATCCACACGAAACACGATGCTGTCGTGACGCCATTCGACCCAACTGATGTGGAATATGATATGACGCATATCGGTGAGGTAGACGCAGATCTGGTCGAGCAGTCGACCCAATGGGTCCGTGATCTGAACGACGACGAACACCGCGAATGTGTTGATGCACTGGTCGCAAATCTGTGGCCAGACCAGTACGGTAAAGAAGACGGCGATTGGAAAAAGGCCCTCGAAACATGGGTCACTGAGGAGCGAATCGACCGTCAAAAGAAACTCGAAAAAGAGCGAGAAGCACGAGAAAATCGGCTCGAACGAACCGAGGATACCGAGGTAAATATCACGCCTAACTACCTCGATGAGCACGACGCACTCGAAAAAATTGATACTGCACAGGTCGTGAAACTATATGCCTGTGATGACTGGGATACGGGTGTCGAAAGCTCCCATAAAACCGAGTTCAATCCATCGTGGCGAGCCTCCAGTAGTGGGTCGTCATGCTTTGTCAACACTCAGACAAACAACTTCGGAGACCCCGGTGAGGGTGGGGGTGGATACGCCCTTCATGCAATGGCTCTCGGCCACTCAAAAATCTCCTATACGGACCCCTCTGACGAGCTAAAAGGAGAGCTCCGTGGAGAGGCGATCAAGGCACTCAGAGAGAAAGGATTCGACGTCCCATTGTTCATCCCCGACGTGGGTTCAGACGAGCGCAATGGCGACGGGAAACACGACCAGACACCACTCTGGGCGAAGCTCGAATTGGCGGTCGAACTGGGACTTTGCACCGAGGATGATTTCGAGCGCGTAGAGCATGAGGACAAGGAGGGCGGTTACTACAAACTTCCATCTGATGTTCATGCGAAATTAGTGGAGATCATGCGAGATGACTACGGCTACAAAGTGAGTGAAAAATACGAAGAAGAAGATCGAAACAAAGGCGATAGTTCCAACGACCAAACCGGTGCAGCAAATGCCGGTGGCGTTCCCGACAAGGTGGTCCTAAACGAGGATTCCCCGACCGATGATGACGGGGATCTCGACGATGATGATGACGACACCGAAGACGAACTTACCAGATTCCTTACCTACGAAGAACCCGGTGATGTGGATGATGACTTCGACGTGGATCGGGATGCTGTTCGGCAGTTCGTCGACGAGTTTGCAGAGGTTGGTGAAGAAGGCGATAAGCACATGAAAACAGCCAGTTCCCGTATGATGGATTCATTCTCTAAGTGGGCCGATATTAACAATATTGACCTGAATAAGCTATCCACAGATACTCGTGAAAATATGCGAAAGGGGAGTATGAAGAAAACCCTTGATTCGGAGTTCGATGTCGAGAAAGGGAGAGGGAGAATCAACGGAGATCTAACTCCGGTCTACCGGCCAATACAGCTATCAGAAACCATACTTGATGTGCCTAATTCTGAATAGATAGACTGGAGATCTGTGTCTCATTTTTTGATCTTGCTTGGTTCTATAATCGCCAATATTCTCTAATTATTACATTTATTCGCGTATTTCACGCGCTCAGAAGTGCCACTCAAATCAGATTGAGTTTCACTAATCAAGACTCTAAGGTGGGGAACCTAGCCGAGTCCATACTGGAATATTCTCTCTTACAACGCGGGTATAAACGTCTGAAATTTACCCACCTAATCATTGTATCTGTTCTCCACCCCATAGGTGTCAATTTCCCACCTATTATCAAAAACCGCCATACGGCACTGCTGTTCGGGGGCGAACAGGAACCCCCGAACAATTGATCTGGCTAATTCACCCGTTTTCAATCAAAAACGCCATACGGCACTGCTGTTCGGGGGCGAACAGCAACCCCCGAACAATTGATCTGGCTAATTCACCCGTTTTCAATCAAAAACGCCATACGGCACTGCTGTTCGGGGGCGAACAGCAACCCCCGAACATACTATCAGAAAACACACCTAAATTTTCAATATGTGAAAATAAGCAGACGGCGGCGGTGTTCGGGGGTTATTTTAGCTACCCCCGAACACCTACGAACAGGCGGAAGTGGATATGATTGTTGTGCATTAAAACGGCGTCTGGAATATGTTGGGGCTCCGAATTCTCAAACCAAATAATTTCATGTCATTACTTTATTTCGCAGGTGTTCGGGGGTGGGTGCGAACACCCCCATTTTGACGCCGGGCGTCTAGAATAGAGAGTACACCCCCCTAACGCGGGGACAAATTTGTGGTTTTGATACACCGTGATTTTGCATCAGAAGCCTGATATAGAATCTGCATCAATGAGACCAGCTGTGACCAGTTGGATTTTGGTTCAGTGGTGACTCCCAGATGAGTGGGAGTCTGGTTGGGGACAGGCCCAGTTGAGTGGCTCGTCGAGGCCAGTGAGTGACAGTCAGTATGGATTACTGCAACGGCAGTTCGAGGACAACCACAGTTGGTCGGGGACGGCCGACGGCCGGATGTCCATTCAGGGTTGTCCCAACGGGGGTGGAATGCCACAGCATCCGAGACTACTACCGTCTCTGGAAACTGATAGGTTTGGTCGCAACCAGCGATGATCGTCCTGATCAGGCGGTTGGTGTGACCCACACAGATTGGGTGTCGAATTGCATCCGACGGCTGCTCAGATCGACGGCGATCTCGACAGGGCCGGCAGTTTCCGAACAGCGAATCGAGACGTGGCCACGACGGGGGCTCGCAACGAGACGAAGGCCGGTCAGTGGTGACAGCATCCAGCGCCGCTTGGAGGTAGGGACAACCAGTGGCGAGTCATCCGCCGAAGCAACCTACAAGCCGGTCGCTACTGTGGCTGTGTCAGGTGGCCCTTCGACAGCAGACCTATCTGAAATCAGATATGGTCGATTCGGTGTTGGCACTCCTGGGTGGCCGAGGCTCAGACCGCATTCGATGGGCCGTTCGTTTCGGCAGCAGCTTCCGTCACACGGAGGGGTGGCCAACTGGGTGTTGGGTCACCTTCGGGAAGTGGCCCGACAGCACCATCGGTATCGACGATGAACCAGCTCCGTTTTTCGACCGGGAAGCCGACCGTCTCGACGGGTGAGATTGAGGCTGCAATTTCACCATCCAGGACCGCCCAGATATTGTGGTCAGTGGGCGCTGGGAATCGCCGAAATTTCTCACTGGACAGCACCTACGAATCGGCGCAATTTTTCGGCGCTGATGTGTGCCCTTCAGTGCAGCACAGAGGCATCCGCACAGACCGTCGATCGGGCCGTCACCGAACACCGGTCAGCCGGGCACGACCGGGGCCGTTTGCTCCACCGGAAACGCGGGGGTCATCGGGACGCCGATAACGCCCTCGCAACGTGGGAGAAAGACAGCCCGTTTCGCAGTCTGTTTCGCACCGCTTTGATACCTCAGATTCGTGGTAGTTTCTCGCCGTCGACAGCGCCGGATCGGGTGTCGGCACAGCAGGGGTGACCTCGTGATCGGTGGCGTGGACGTCGTCGCCCATCAGTGTCGGATCCGCCAGCAGTTACTGTCGACGGCCAGCACCGCAAGTAGTTGGACCGCACCGCACAGCAGAATCGAACAGGCACACGTTCTCGACCTCCCTGCCGGTCGGCCGATTCATCGTGCGCCCGTCGACAGTGACAGTGGTGGTTGGCGGGTTATCCCACGGATTTACAAAAGGCGTGTTTGTGGGGTAATTTGGTTAGCCGGTGGTTGTCCAGCAGCCGGGCAGGTGAGTCAGGAATCGATGTGGTTTCAGTAGGCAGTCGACAGTTGGAGTCAGACAGATGTGACGCAGTGTATTTTATCATCTCTGATGAGTGAGATGTTTGTAGAACTACTACCGTCCACATCCGTGGTTGGAGAAGTGTCGTCGACAGTGATCAGCAGTATTCCCGGTGGCGTGTTGACGTTGATCGTCGCACTGTTGGGAGTGGTCGGAGTGACGTTGATCGTGAAGTCACTTGCAGATCTGTCCGACCCAGATGAATACGGTGGGTTCACCAGCCACTTGTACGTGGCCAGTTGTTTCGTGGTCTGTCTCGAGCCACTGTACATCACGTTCGAAGTCCTGGAGTACACATCGATGACTGCGTTCATCGTGACTACAGCAGTGGGGTCGATGACGTTTCTCGCGCTGTTCATTGTCGCCGAGAATGCATACGTCAAGGGGCTTCGCAGTCAGGCCGCACAGCGCCGCGCCGAGGTCGACGCCGTGGTGATAGAAGCAAAGT
>Ga0306874_100518_pt1 | contig 12164 bp, 14 predicted proteins | sample AntCluMetagen315_FD_190406 | JGI IMG/M metagenome (GOLD analysis project Ga0306874, IMG submission 190406) | Saline lake microbial communities from Club lake, Antarctica - Metagenome #315 (v2) (version 2) | ecosystem: Environmental > Aquatic > Non-marine Saline and Alkaline > Saline | place...
TCAAGGCGGTTGACGAGAAAGTTAAGAAGCTGGTCCTCGTGGATCTCACCGTCTGCTTGTTTGGTTTTAGACACACCTTCAGCAAGCAGACGTTCTAACTAAGCGGCTTTGTGAAGTACTGATACTACGGTCTGACGAACGCTGATAGTATCGCGCGAATCGTCGGGAAACGCTCCGTGTTCACTCGTCGAGAACTACGGGACATAGCAGAGTCTGCAACAACGGTACTCCTGTTCCGGTGGCACTTTGATTTGGAAAATCCGGTTGGTTACGAGAAATTAAGAGATAATGATATTTTGTCAGGGCCTCTTCAAGTGATGTCGGAGATATCTGATAGTGAATATAAGTACATCCGCAAATTAGGAGGCATCAATGAACGCTTTGCTCTCGATTAAACCTGAGTTTGCGGAAAAAATACTCTCTGGAGGTAAGGAATACGAATTCCGAAAAACGCTGTTCAGTGATCCGGAGGAAGTAGATACTATTTTTCTCTATGCGTCCTCTCCCGTCCAACGTGTTGTTGGAGCATTTACCATGGCTGATGTGATTTCGGATAATCCAGCCAATCTTTGGAAACAGTACGGTCATTCCTCAGGCATCGCAGATCGAAGCCGGTTCATGAGCTACTTCGATGGTACGGACGAGGGATACGCTATCGAGGTGGAGCAAGTACATGAATTCGATACTCCAATCGATCCAGAGCAGGTGGTGGATGACTTTTCTCCACCAGTCTCGTTCTATTATATACAGGATGATTCAGAGTTCGACATGGCGCGGGAACTTCCCAAAGCAATGTCCGAAACTGACTCACCCGATCCGCTACAGTACTCGTCGGATTGAATCTTCACTTGATAGGATATAACCCCCGCGCGAAGGATCGTAACTCAAATCAAATAACATGGAATGAGAAGCCCGCTGTAATCGAGTTATACGATAACCCGACCAGAATTTGACTAACGAGTCATTATTTAGCTTTGTTACTCGAATTCAATCCCAGCCGCCGACAGCCACGACCAAACCCACGTTCGTCTGCCGATCGACGAGAAGTCGCAACCGTGCTGTCGACGGAGATCGCAACAAAATCTATTAATAGATACTGTGTTACCCCTCTGAGCCCCGTGTGACGAGGTATTACACCGAGCCACCATCTACTTTCGGTACAGCGGTTCTGTGACCAGAACAGTTGAACTCATAGTGTCACCTACCCAGTAATAGAATCCCATGTTGAAAACACGGGTAGGGATGAGTAGATCGTATTTAGTATATAAACAAACCGGCTAATTCATATGAAATTTAAATAAGAGGCATAACGTAGAATTTACTATGAAAAGCAGCTCGAATGTATCTCCGGAGAATGGATCGCAACTTCTTCTCGATATCCCGGCAACAAACACTGATCTATTCAGGAGCCAGACAGTTCATGATGTACTTTCATTTTTATCTCGATATCACACCGAAGAGTTCTCGATCACCGAACTAACCGATGCCGTAGCGTACTCACAACCTAGCGTGTCCAAGGCTGTTGATGTCTTGGCCGCCAATGATCTTGTTGTCGACCGCCGCGATGGCAACACTCGATTAGTTCAGATCAACTCCAGCCGGCTCTCACGGCCGGATGATCCGTTCTTGCAGATCCCCCAAGCAGAGTTCCAGCCACCTGTCCGAGATGCAGTCGGCCGCCTCCGTGAGGCCCTTAATACCGTCATCGGGATCGTACTATACGGTAGTGTTGCACGCGGCGAGGCTGACCGGCGAAGCGACATCGACCTGTGGGTACTTGTGGAAGAAGACCGGATGGCAAATCAGCGAGCCGCGAACCGAGTTCGGCAGGATCTCGAAGACATGGAGTTCGACACAGGACGGTACGCATACGAGATCGATGTCGAAGGACTCCCAGCGGTTCCAAACTACGTCGACGAGCTCCGAGAGATCCTCAGCGACGGCCTCGTTGTCCACGAGACGGGAAAATTCGACACGGTTCAGAGCATGGTCTTCCACGGTGATCTCGATGAGTAATAGATCCGACCCGAATGCTCGTTGACCGCCGGAAATGAGGTGTGTCGACGGTAGTCAACTGTGTGAGGATTGTGATAATTCGGTGGGTGATTAGCCGAGTTCGAGTGTTATATTACGACGGCCATCTGCCGCGTGTATCAGGATCACGGCTTGTCAATTCGTCCGGGAGTGCACCCTCTTCCTGAGTGCTGAATAGGAATGTCGTCCAACTTCCAACGTGCCATGCCACGTGATCTTGATTCACATCGGCTTGTACTTGGATAGTGGCGATGTCATATGTCTCAGCTGCGCCATCAGCATCTGGATCATAGCCGTACCAGTTTGCTATTGAGACACCAGCATCAGCCTCGTCTACGATCTGGAGTTCGATATTGGCGGATGATTCGTTGTCTGTACGCTCAAATGTGACGTTCGATGGAACGATCTCGCTCTCACCACTGTTGAAGTAGTCCCACACGTCATCGAGCTCGCCGATGGTGTAGTCATTCAGGCTGTTTTCACTCTCATTGTAGTACACCCGAATCGTTTCGGTCTCGAATGGGTTGGCCCGTTCAGTAGCGTTCGGCTGTTGGACTGAAGCGACACCGATCGTCCTGTTCATCACCGGCCAGCTATCCTGATCTTCGTGTGTCAAACCGAGCGAATGCCCAAATTCGTGGGTTGAAACGTCGACAGTACTTGAATCGTTCAGTCCACCGACAACCCTAACGGGTTCGAAACCCCGGTCGATCGCCTCGCCAGTCTGATTGTAAACGGGTGCACAGCCCATCAACTCGTATGTACTGTTTGTGTGCTCAGTGCCACACTGATCCACCTGGTCAACTATTCGAACTGGAACATCTGGGTTTTCTGTGGTTGAATCGTAGACGAACTGCCCTTCCCAACCTAATGCTGATATGTTTTCATTCCAGTATTCAATTGATTCATTGATTAGTGGCGCGTAGTCTCGCTGGTCGGGTTGGTCGACGATTTGGATGGTGATGTTATCGGCTTCCCATGGATTCTGCGTTGGGGGATCATCTAGCAATCCGCCCGCTTGCGCTTCTGTTTCATCTGGGCCAACCGAATCTGACTGGCTTCCACCACCGATACAGCCTGCTATCAGGAGTAGAAAACACACACCAAATACGGCAAATAGGTGTCTCGGGTTGTGAAATTCGTCCATATCTGACCTAACACCCGTGGGGATAATAGATGTTGCCAGCCAGTCACCATTGGAATCACCATCGTCGACGGAAAGGCCAGTGCAAATTAGAGGTGGTAAAGAGGAAACCTGAAGCGGGAATGCCCTCCAGGGGGCCAACGAGGCTTGTGGCGGTCCTGTATAAAAATCTCAGTCAACTCCTCAGTATTCGAGCGCTCGTACGATGTGCGGGTATGATCGCCGACGGTGGCGTGAGCCTCCAAGAGACCCTGCAAGAACCCGGACTTGAAGACGCAACTCCATTCGTCGGCGATATCGTCGAACTGAGATTGGAACGCTTGGAAAGCATGGAAGTCACAGAACGCTTAGAATCGGATTGATATGCCAATATAAAATATCCCCGTGGCTCAAAAAAGGTAGAACACCGAAATCGCAGTCTGCTAAGTGTTATAGGTCGCCAACAGGCACTGAAACCTAAGAATTCACGTGTTTCATTGATACAACCAATAATTTAGTAATTTATTTCTGCTAGGCCGTCTAGGCTCTAGCCGGAGACACACGATAGGACCACCAAGTCTCCACCAGATCCACGGTCAAAACGGATCAAAAAAAAATAGGAGACGGTCGAGGATCCTACTCCTCGACAACGGTCGTGACAGCCATCGTTAGCAACACAAGGCCCGCGTCTGGCTTCAACAGAAACACGCCGAATGCTGCTGCGATGGCTGCGGTTTTTACCACTTCTGCCATCCAAATGTGACGCCTACATGACGCCACGATAATTAGTGTCGTCTGAGTCTACAAGTGAGTATCGGACTCATTTAAATCGGCATCGAGCACGAAGACGATCTCGCCGAACGCTTGGGTGTTGAGAAGTGACTATTAGTTCGAAGTTATTTTGTGCGGAACAGTTTATTAATTGGATATGAACCGGTTGTTTCTTCAGCTGAAGTGGTGGCAATGGATAGTCGTCGTACTTTGGGCGTTTTCCAGCCTTCTAAGATCTTCCCTAACAGCCCCCGCTGAGATCGTTGGAGGTGTTATCGGAGCTCTGGTGGGCGCGTATGTTGTTGTATTGATTGTGGCCAAAGTATGGAGGTCATTCAGAAACAACGACAACTCCTCTGCCGACGTAGAAGCCGACCCAGCTAACTAAAGCACTTCACCGCTCTGGGGCCGATCTCTTTTTTAACTATTTCTCTAATCCGCCTTTCTTCATGGGAGGTCGGCGGGGGGACATTTCATCGTGGAGCCATTCCTGATTTCCTCTATGTTCATCATAACCGTATCTGCGTCTAATAGTCGGTAAACCAATCGGGTGCACCTGTATACTCTGCCCAGCAGTGTTTGTGGCAGGGTTCGCTGCGGGCATTCGGGATGGCGCGCTCCATGTCGACCATCTCGCCGCAGAGATCACATTCTGCTCTGTGTCCCATCTGTCGCGTCTCGACGTCGAGGTCCTTCACTTCGATGTAGAGCTCGTGGAGCGCACGCGGCGTCAGCCGGACAAGTACCTTCTCTCGGTCCTCTTCGTCTCGCTTCTCCGGCGTGTACGTCAAAACCCAATCCTGGCCTTCCTCGCCGTCGCCTCCTGGACCCAGCGAGATCGTCCGGGCGAGCTCGTCGGGAACGTAGTGCCATTCGTTGTCCCTGAACCGGGGGTAATGACCTTCGGGACGTGGGTTCTCGGGGTCGACATCTCCTTCGTCGGTCATACTCGGATGATATGGTCGTAAACTTGCTCAGTTGTTTGGATGCTTCGGTGCCGCAGTCGGTTCCGTACGTCGTACAGCGTGTTGTCCTCCTCGGCGTTCATCATCCGATAGGCGACACTGTGCCGAAGCGCGTGGGGCGTCACGTCACCCGGATCACCGCGAGTGCCGTCGACCAGGTACGGCTCGATATCGGCCTCCTGGGCGACCTTCGAAATTGCGTTCCGAACGCCCTGAGTAGTGATCCGGTCGCTCGACCGCGAGGGGAACAGCGCTGGCGAGTCCTTCCACCTGCTATTCAGGTACGACGACAGCAACCGTGTAACGTCTGAGGCCAGCTCCAACGTCGCCGGTGCGGGTTCATTGTCGTTCGGGTAGTCCTTCTGGATCTCGGTGGGGACGTAGAGGGCGCTGTTGCCTTCCCTAAGCATATCTACGTCGACTGCGACCAATTCGCCAACCCGGAGACCGGTGTCGTACATGAGCGCGATTATGGCCTCGTTCCGCTGCTGCAGGTAGTCGGCACCGGTTGAGTAGCACGCGGAGCGAAGATCGTCGACTTGGTCGGGAGTGAGCCACACTTTCGCACGAACTTTGGAATCTATATTCTGAGCCATTTGATGGAGTACTCTTTATATACTATAGTCCGTCCGGACCCACTTAACTTTGGAGTCTATACAGAGAGTCCAAAGTTCGAGGAACCAATCTCTGAGAGAAGGAGAATAGAACCGAGACACAAGAGCAATCATGAGTTGGTCAGTTGAACAGGTTGCTATACTTAGAGTGTAGACAATGAGTTGGAGGGGTGTGGGGGCCAGCGGGGATGGCGGAGGACCGCCATGCAACTGATTAGGCACAAAACATAAGAATCCTTGGTAGAGTCGCCTTAATGTATACTAGATATCATTAAGGCCAATATAGTCCATATTGTTCCAAATCTATTCTGTACGATGCCACATTAGCGCTCGCAGTCTTGCAGACATGTCTCATCTGAGTCGATCAGACAGCCTATCAACTTCCGTGTAGATCTTAACCTACAATTCTGGAATTATCACATCCTTGGTCTTTCCAGGACGCAATGCGACAGGCATTGGCAGCTTGACCAACACCCAATCGGAGAGACCCTGATGAAGAGTCGACTATTGCATTACGAGTGGAAAGACCAACCTCTGTTGGTTAAGTAATCGCGGCGGTGTTGAGAGTCAGAGAGACTATTGAGAAAAGAATGGTTCTCCGTAGCTTCTACCTGCCTCAGATGTCCAGGAGAGTGTAGCCCAAAATACTCTAATCGCCCTGTTAAGTGGCTGGGAAAAGTAGCCCATACCAACCTTCAGAAATGCCACCAGAAGGCCACCCATCGCTCCCAGGATGGATCGAAGATGCGTACTTCCCCCTTGAGCGGTATCTCTGCAACCAGTCGGATCAAGACTCCGTTACACATCGTCAGGCTACTGACCTCATCGCCGAGGCCAACCCAGACTTTAGAGATGCCGATATCGACCACTCCCTGAGTTATCTACTTGACCACGGCTGGCTCTACGAGGTCGACGGGCAGCTGTTCGTCACTGAATTTCACGAGTCTGAATCGGAGTAACCGAACCAAGTGGCACAGGGTATAGAAAGTCCTGTTTGAACACGGAGCGCTGTGTCTCCTGGGAAGATTGCTGCTCGAAGTTCTAATTCGAAGCCATCGACTCACCAGATGTCTGCTCCGTACTCGTCTTCGAAGACTCACCAGATGTCTGCTCCGTACTCGTCTCCGAGGACTCACCAGATGTCTGCTCCGTACTCGTCTCCGAGGATTCCTCAGGAGTCTGCTCTGTACTCGTCTTCGAAGACTCACCAGATGTCTGCTCCGTACCCGTCTCCGAGGATTCCTCAGGTGTCTGTTCCGTATTCGGCTTTGGAGATCCACTGGATGTCTGATCTGTATTCGCCCTCGAAGTATTCTGATCAACTGAGGTGGTATTATTATTCGAGTTTATTTTGTCGACAGTTTCATTCGGTGTGCCGATACTGCTCTGAGACTCGGATACACTACGCTGGGTCGTGTTATTTGAAACATCTTGGCTAATGTTTTCACTATTTGATATATTTTTGTTGGTGGTTCCATTTGGCGTGGCAGGGAGTGTAGATGTGTTTGGTGTTCCGAAATTTGTCCCTGCCTGTATGGTCGCGTTTCCTGATTCGACGTCGACGAAGGTACTGGCAGTATAGTAGCCACCGGTCGTTGACGCTGCAAAAATAACGACCGTGACAGCTACGAGTTTCCAACTGGCAGTAGGTATCGGTTTCATATCTGGAGGTTACCTCCGTCCCAGTGAACGGTTGTAATCAGGTGCTTCATTCGGGAACGAACATCCCCCGTTCTCTATCAAACTCGAATTTTCTGCTCGTGGTACTGTCCGGACAGGGGGTTGATGCGTTCTGCCCTTCTAGTTGATCAGTCCCCGTTCCAACAACAGCCCTGCCTGTGGTGCCGCCGGTGAAATTTTCTATCGCTAGTGGTCCACCTCCGGTTTTCAACACGACACGATCTATTCGAGTCTCACTTTCCCAAGCTACCCCTAGTGGCTCACCATCTTCGTTTGTTTCAACGACCGATACTTCCACGTCTTCGCGGGGCAACTCATTTTCATCAACACAGAAGGCGACGAAACTGATCGCTTTTCGTCGTGTATCGTCCCTGTCGTCATCGTTCCCACTATCTTGGTCCCGATCATTACACGGATTCTCAGTCCCATCGCTGTGGCGTGCTTGCTGAGCGTAGAACGTGAGCCCGAACTCAACACGGTCCGTCTGGATCTCGTTACCAACCGATTTCGGGATCGTCCACTCGAATACCAGACACGGTTCAACGAATGACTTGTCGTCCGAGCTAGGTTCGAATACCTGTTGAGACCCTGCTGTGATATTTCCACGCCCCTCAGAATCGAGTGGTACCCCCTCCGAGAGCCGAGCCAATACTGTCCGGAGTGACCCCTTAGTAATCGTCTCTGAAGCATTCCCCGCAGCATCAGCGTACTTCAGCTTGACACGGATTGCATCCGCGAGTTCACCTGTCTCGTACTCGGCACTGCTCTCGGATTTTCGCTCTTGTTCTGTTAGCCCTGCTTCGGCATTCCGTTGCAACGACCCACAAACCCAGAGATACGCCGGATTCGTCTCAATCTCGAAACAGAACCGTGACCGGCCACTATCTCCCGGCTTTACATCCGGCAAATCGAACAACACACCGGGTTCCCCGTCGACCGTTCCTCCTGTGGCTATGTTGGATGACTCACCGTTGTAATTCGACTCATGATGAACACGCAGATTGAGACCGCCTGCGGTCATGATAGCAGAATTCTGTTCGCTGTCACTCAGCGCTGCGTAGGTACCGATGCCAGCCCCGATTGAGGAGATCCCAATCGTGCCAACACCAAGTAACAGCTCCCGTCGTGAAGCAGTCAGTCGATCCATTATTAACTAAATTGGTAGTATTGTAGGCGGTCACGGTCCAGCTGCTTCGTCAGTTTCGGCAGCCTCGTACAGCTCCCAGAGTTCACTGACGATCAGTGACACCATCGGTAGCACCACGAGCACAACCCACCCAAGTTGGCTCTGTGCAAACCCGATGAGGTAGCCAATCAGCGGGACCGACAGTGTCACAACCCCCACGATCTCGTCCCGATATACCGGTTCGGGATCAGGGTCCTCGTTGGCGTCACCTTTTGTTCTGAACCGAATGCTAGATTCCCCTTGGTGCTTCTCGATGACCCTATGTGTCGTCGTGGGGCCTGTCTGTGAGTCTGCGAACGTTATCACGTCGCCTTCTCCGATCTTTTCAGCCGGACGTTCTGCGACAAACACCACGGAGCCGGTCCCGATTGCTGGCTCCATGCTGCCTGACTGAACGACGTAGCTGTACTCAGCACCGACCAGTGCTGGGAAGGCGTGGGCGATGACCGATGTCACCACTACCAATAGGGCGAGCCCCGCACCGAGTTTAATCGCCCTGTATCTCATGGAGTCTCACTACTCAGGCGAGTAGCTCGTGAAGTCCGGTGCCTCAGTGTGACGGCTCTGGATGAACTGGAAGTCCAGCTTGACAGAGCATCTGTCACCCTGAATTTCATTTCCGACTCCGAACGGAATGTGGAAGTCGTAGCCGAAGTTGAGCGTATCTCCGGGCTTGAGTGGAGTGACACTCTGCGTGTTGTTACCCGAGTCTCCCTCAGTGGCGACACTACCATCAAGCATAACAGACCCAGTAGCGAGGCTTGCGTGACCTCCAGCGGCAGTCTGATACCCAATGGTCATGTCGTCGTCGTTCCAGAGCGCAGTCCCGATGGCGTTCAGGTTGGACGAGATGTCCATCAGGTTTCGCGGAGCGAGATAGTATTCCGTATCCGAGTCTATCCCGTTGAGGCCTCCCGGTAGGGCATCTGCTTCGAACTCACCCTGCTCATCGAACCCACCGTCCTGCGAGTTCGACCAGAACCCAGTCGGGGTAGCGCCCTTATACTCACCAGTGAACCCATCCGAGTCGAAGAACGAGCAGTTGGCGTTGTTGTCGTAGTACGGAATCGCCCAGATGTTCTGAGCGAGCTCACCATTACCATCAGTCGCAGCGGCAGACGGCGACGTGAGATTGCCCGTCTCCGGGTTCACGTTGGTTTCCGACACATCGCCGTCTGCATCGATTTCAGGCTCGAAGTTCTTGTAGTCGTGGTTGTCCACGACGTTGATGCCAGAGGCAACCCAGGCCTCGTTGTCCTGCACTTCGAGGGTGAAGTTGACGCAGCCGTAGTCGCCGGGCTTCACGTCATCGAAGTGAACGTCTATAGGGACCGCTCTGCCATTGTAACCTGATGCTTCGAGGTCAGTATCAACAGTGATTGCCGACGAGAACTCACCATCGCTTCCAACCTCAGTTCCGTTGTAGGAGCCACTCCAATCAAGCGTGCCGTCGAGGCCGCCTGCGGTGAACGTGACTGCTCTGTCTTCTGTATCACTGAACTGTGCGTACGTGCCCCCGAGGCCGAGAGCACTTGCGCCGCCGATCGTACCGATTCCAGCGAGTGCCTTCCGTCGTGACAGCGTGATTTTGCTGCCGGTGTCTTTGTCAGACATATTTTGGGGTGGTTCGCCCGCTTTGTTCGGGTCGAACGCATTCATCACCACCACAGAAGGTGTATTAGATAATCGCCGAAATCTATTACAAACGACTCGTTGAGTGTCGTTATATGCTATGTTCAAATAGAAAATCGGTGAATATGTTATAGTAGCCACTCCCTACAACCCCCTTTTTGAGAATAAATCCTCTTAGGCCGTATTCCGTATAGGCGCTACCTTCAGCCCGTAGCTGTTCTATTATACTATGGCTACGGTTGTGGTTAGAGACTCAATAAGAGGGTAAACAGTGGATAACAGATCAGCTTCTGATCTGTGTGAAGAGTAGAATGTCACTACACAAAATCAGTCGGACATTAACTAATACAATATGTCCTGTTTCTCGGTTATGTTGTGGGACATGATAAACAGAACTGATTGGGGAGGGTAAATGTATGTCTGCTTTACGAACACAAAATCGCTTGAGCGAACAACAGATACACAATGTGCTTCGGAACGATCGGCGTCGACAGGTGTTGAAGCAACTCCAGCAAAGCGTTGGGAGGCTGAGTGTGCGGGAACTTTCAGAAGCTATTGCCGAAGCAGAGACTGGAGAATCACCACCACCACGCAACATCCGCGATAGTGTGTACAATGCACTGAACCAGACGCACCTGCCAAAATTAGATTCGTTGGGTATCCTTGAGTATAATCCACACCGGAAAACCGTCTCATTACAATCCAGTGCCCGGGAAGTCTCATTGTACATGGAAGTGGTCACACAATATGGTATTACGTGGGCAGAATACTATCAACTCTTGATGTTGATCTCGCTATTTTCGATTCTTGCCGCCGAGATTGGTGCACCACTGTTTTCAACAGTGCCAGCACTCCTGTTGTGTTCGTTGTTTCTAGTTATTCTAGGACTCTCCACGATGTATCAACTCTGGTCACGGCGATGGACCTACCTCAACCAGCTGCTCTCTTAAATTATTATTTCAGGTGTGTTTTCGAAATTATGTTGTGAGTCGTGGTCCAACGTCACTCCCAACGTTGTTGTGGTACAGGGTACACGGCTGTAGCCACACTCAAGAAGTGCTATTGAACACTTGCAGCACAACCAGAATGCCCAAAAATTCGAGCTTTGTTGTCTCAGCGTCGGGTGCTTGGTGACGTACTCACCACAGTTTTGTAGACACATTTCGGGGGACTAAATTCATTACAAATAACACTATTATACGGGTCCTAACGCAGCTCTCCCAGCAATTAATACTTCTCTACTTATTTTATTTACGTATATGTGCGAAGAAATTAATTTTTCATTCTCATGCTTTTGTTAATCCTATACACAAAGATCATTTCGTGCCGTTGATCTAACTATATGAATTAATCACCATCTAACTAATTCAATTGGTTCTCTTAATAGATAGCATGGCACAGACCCAATCATTCGAACTAACTGGATTCCAGCGCGACCTCCTGTACGTCATCGCAGGCTTAGATCAACCATCAGGTCAGACAATCGGTCGTGAATTAGAACGGTACATCGACAATGTCAACCACGGTCGGTTGTATCCGAATCTCAATACGCTGGTTGAATTATCTCTTGTTGAAAAAAGTACACAAAATCAACGGACGAACTACTATGAAATGACAAAGAATGGTAAACAGCTACTCTCCTACCGGCTCAAGTGGGAAAATCAGTACATATCACACATTCTGGAGACAGACCAGTTAGTCAGTCAATCTCCTGAATAATCGAATCTGCCGAGTCGCCCTAAAAAAAGACTCTCCAGCAGCTACCATCAACCCTATGCAAGATACGCACGTTCCATCTTGTACAGTACGCTCTAACAGATTCTAGATAAGACTGTTTTGTCATTAATGCCATCGAGATCTGACATACCAGGGATTCAACAGGGATTTTCTATTTTCAGGGTGTTAGTATTTAAACAGCTACTCTTTTTGTTGAGAACGAATACCACTACCTTTCCGTTGTGGCTGAAGCGTGGCTGTCTTGTGATTGAGATTCCCTGACTTCCCCAGAGGAGAAGCAGAGACAACTTGCTTTACTTAGAGGGTGTATGCAGCACCAGTTTCTGGTTGATTCGGCTGAACCAGCCGATATTATGCACGGCCTATTGTTTGAATCTTCCAGCGTTGTCTGTCGAACTCACATGCCATGAGAACTCACCAGA
>Ga0306874_100535_pt1 | contig 11853 bp, 10 predicted proteins | sample AntCluMetagen315_FD_190406 | JGI IMG/M metagenome (GOLD analysis project Ga0306874, IMG submission 190406) | Saline lake microbial communities from Club lake, Antarctica - Metagenome #315 (v2) (version 2) | ecosystem: Environmental > Aquatic > Non-marine Saline and Alkaline > Saline | place...
GTGGAGATTCGAGTGAGACTCTGAGAGAGAAAGGTGTAGGAGAGGATGAGACGGAGAGTGAGACTCTAAGAGAGAAAGGTGTAAGAGATAATATGTGATATAAATGTGGTGTGGGTAGTAGGACATCGAGAATATACAGATTGCTGAATATTACTGAGTATGAGGATAGGTATCGCATGACAGGGTAATTCGGCCGACCCCCCCACCCCTTCGTTTCGGGTGGAACAGTCAGAAGGAGGGGTAGGGGTGAAACGACGGTCTACACAAGCGAATCTTTATGTGGATGGCATAGAAAAGGTATCCGTAGAACTAGCAGACAAAACCATATTACTAGGCCGTTTGTTTGTATTGCTAGAACCAACTAGAATCTTTTTCTGGAACTACAGGGACTACTAGACTACAGTATTTGTTACTAGAACCCTCTTGATTGGTCGATTCGACCGTCTCTGGCCTCAACGATTCGTCTCGAGTCGAAGAAGGGGGGTATTAGACCGACAACTCCGCCGATCGTTGAGCCGTGCCTTCGTTCGTCTCCACTCGAAACGAAGGGGTGGGGGGCTCGAATCGTTAATTGTGGTATGTTATCCTATCTCAATCAAGTTCCCAGTCAGATCCGCTATTTCCCGGTTTCATCATCTCCAATTTTCATCGTCTCCAACCGCAGATTTCGGATCACTACTCCGCTCGATTCAGAAACTCCGCTTGGTTCAGAAACTCCGCTTGGTTCAGAAACAATCGCGTCGTCCCTTCGTAACTCGAGTAATTCAGATCCACTCGCAACTCGCGTTTTCGTTTCATCCCGTATTCTGACACTCCGCTCGATCGAATTGTCAACACGTCTGACGTAGGCTTAAGTGAGTTCGCTCAGTAGTACGCGCAGATGCACCCCGCGGTGCTGGAGGCCCCCACAGATGGGACTATTCACAGAACTCAAAGATAGTATCTCTCGGGCTGCGGATCGCCTGTTTTCGGAACAGGAGCCCAAACGAATCGGTATCTACGGTCCGCCCAACGCTGGCAAAACAACGCTCGCAAACCGTATCGCGCGTGACTGGACCGGTGACGCAGTCGGTACGGAGAGTCACGTCCCTCACGAGACGCGTCGTGCACGTCGGAAGGAAAACGTCGAGATCGAACGGGACGGCAAGACGGTGACCATCGATATCGTCGACACGCCCGGCGTGACGACGAAGGTCGATTACGAGGAGTTCACCGACGAGATGAACGAAGACGACGCCATTCGTCGCTCCCGCGAAGCGACGGAGGGCGTCGCCGAGGCGATGCACTGGCTGCGTGAGGACGTCGACGGCGTTATCTACGTCCTGGATAGTGCGGAGGATCCGATCACGCAGGTCAATACGATGCTGATCGGTATCGTCGAATCCCGTGATCTCCCGGTGCTCATCTTCGCGAACAAGACCGACCTCGAGGAATCGAGCGTCAAGCGGATCGAGGACGCCTTTCCGCAGCACACGACCGTTCCCCTCTCCGCGAAGGAAGGAGAGAACATGGACGAAGTGTACGGGAAGATCGCGGAGTACTTCGGGTGATATCGATGCCGAAAGCAACCAACGCAGACGACTCGGAGCCGGCCGACGGCGTACAGATCGACCTGATGAGCGGCGAGCGCATGGACGGCATGGCGACGATGGAGAAGATCAGAATGATCTTGGACGGCGTCCACGACGGCAACATCGTCATCCTCGAGGAGGGGTTGACGCCCGACGAGGAGAGCCGACTCATCGAGGTGACGATGGCCGAGATCAGTCCCGACGAGTTCAACGGGATCGAGATCGAGACCTATCCGAAGTCCGAGACCCGCGACTCGTCGTTACTCGGCCGGATCATGGGTAACGACGAGCCGGAGGCGAAGCTGACGGTGATCGGACCGGCGAACCAGATCGAGACGCTCCACAAGGACGAAACGCTCATCAGCGCGCTCGTGTCCCGTAACTAATGCCACACCAGTGTACGAACTGCGGCCGGACGTTCGATGACGGCTCCAAGGAGATGCTGTCGGGCTGTCCCGATTGCGGTGGGAACAAGTTCCAGTTCGCACCGACTACCGCGGCCGCAGCTGAATCGTTCGACGGGGACGCCACCGCTGGATCGGCCGAGCCCGTCACCGGTGTCGAATCCGCCGGTGTCGCCGATTCGGCCGACAATCCCGGCACGACGGACCCGTCCACCGAATCTGAGAGCGTCACGACGCGCGCCGCGGAGACGGTTCGCGATTGGATGCCCGGTGGCTCCTCGGACGCTTCGGACTCCGCGGAGCCGTCGCCGAGAGTGGACGCCGGTTCAGGCGTCCACTCTCCATCCGAGACTCCATCGGAGTCTCCACCCGAGACTCCATCGGAGTCTCCACCCGAGACTTCATCAGAGTCTCCACCCGGTGATTCGGATCCATCCTCGAAGTCGGACAAATCCTGGCCCTCGAGCGGGCGACCCGACACCACCGAACCGGACGCCTCGGCGGAGGGAGAGTTCGCCGACTGGCCGGAGACGGCGCGGCGACCCGAGGACCGATCCGGCGCATCGAGCGAGCCGCCGGACGAGGAGTCCGTCAATGTCGAGCACTCGAGCGAGCGACCCGACGGTCCAACCACGACGATCGACGACGAGAACACGGCGCAGGCCGACGCCCGCAGTGAGGTCGTTCGCCCGGACGATCTTCCCGCTCATTCCGACGGATTCGATCCGGCCGAGACTGAGCGTGACGTTGCTGGTGGCGGCGCAGGTGACGCCTCGACGACCGGAACCGACGCCCCGCCGGAACATGGCCGCGTCGTCAGCGAACCCAGCGGGGATCGTCCGTCGATCGAAGATCTCCGGGAAGAACTCAACGAACAGTTCGAGAGCATCAAGATCGTTCGCCCGGGTCAGTACGAACTCAACCTGATGGAACTCTACAATCGCGACGAGTACATCATCTCCCTGCAGGAGGACGGCCGGTACGTCATCGATGTTCCGGATTCGTGGCGCGAGGGAGACGACAGCGACGATTGAGTGAGTCGAACGCCAGCATAGCTGATCGAATCGTCGAAAATCATGCGTTCGGCAATGAACCACCCTCGAAATGACACCGGATCATTTCTACTGCAGAACCATTATATTCTCCGATAAAAGCTATCCTCTCGATAAATCTGTGTCCACTCGAAATGTTGGTCTCAAACGATACGACGACCGACAGCCTGAGAGCTGATTCTCCGGACACCCTCGAATTCGTAGCAGTTTCTGTCGAGTCGTCGGCTCGACGAGAAACGATTGGTGTTCCACGAGAAGCAGGGGGTGTCGGCACGGCGGTTATCGCTCGCCGAACTCCCTCAAGCCAATTGCGCGCTCGAAGCGACTGGCGGTACAGAAAGCGTTCGAAGCGAAGAGGAGCGTTCGAAGCGAGGAGTAGCGAGCCGAGACAGATGGATTTAAGCGATACGGAACCAACGCCTCGAGTATGAGCACCGCAACCAAGGTCGTTCTCACGACGGTCGCCGTATCGGCACTGCTGTCGATCCTGCTCGTTTTCCAGATCGCACTCGCCTGATGTTCGAGGCGCGTCCACTTTCGGATCGGGTCGAGGCCGTCCGCAAGGAGCGCGCGCCCGACGTTCGAGTCCTCGACTGCGAGCGTGACTTCGAGACGCTACCGCCGGCGCACGCCGAGGATCTCGGTCTGCTTGTCGATGCCCTCGATCCCGCGAGCTATCCAGCTGACTGGCTCCCTGACGACGCGCCGACGCTGCTCGCTCGATACGCGAGTTCGGATCTCACGATCGGGATGCCGGGCGACGGCAGCGTCGCCTGGACCCGTCAGACCGAGCCGCCGATCGCCATCGTCAAACCGCGGGTCGAGGGCTCACCCGACGCGTTCGTCGACTTTCTGATCGCCGAGGCGCTCGTCCAACTTGATCTCGGAGTCCCCGAGCACTTCATCGGCTTCTTCGAGGAGTCGTATCGCGACCTCGATCAAGCCGTACCACTCGACCCGAACGACACCTATCAGGTCGCTGCGGCGCTGTACGACGGCTGGGTCGGTCTGCAGACTCGCGAGGTTTTCGCGGACTGGCACGACGACCATTCCGAACTCGCCGACGCCTGGCAGGACGCGGGAACGCGACTCGAGGACCGCGTTTCAGGGCTGTCGCGTGCGGTCGCCCGTGGTGACACGGACTTCGCGGACGCGACCGAACTCGCGTGTGCGGCGATCAAGCACGCGATCGAACTGCCGGCTCCCTTCGCCGCGCTCGACACTGACGCCTATCTGGATCACGGGCCGGCGTACGCGATCCAGTGGGCCGAGAAGACGTTCGACTCGCTCGAGGACTGATCGCTTCCAGTCATGCGAGTCGAAAGCCCACGCCCGTTGTTTCGAGCGTAGATCCTCCTGAAGAGGCGTCGGTGAACGAAAACTGACACGGGGAATCGGGAACGAAAGGCGCCGACAAAAACGGCGGTGCGTGTTGTCGGTCGCTACTTAAAATTCGGTGTCGACGCTGCCGTCCTCATCGAGGTCGATGACGCCGTCAAATAGCCCGCGGAACTGATCGACGAGCGCCTCGTCGTGGGGATCCTCCGAGAGGTGGAAGAGGCCGACGGCATCGTGTTCCGCGAGTAGTTCGAGGATTCGTTCGACCGCCTCGAGGGCCTGGTCGTCGCCGGCGTAGTAGGCGAGTTCGGTGACGGAGTCGAAACTGATGCGGAGCTTTCCGTCGTGGCCGTCGAGAAAGCCGTCGATGTGCTCGACGATGCCGTCGATGTCGTCGGGGGCGGCGACGTAGTGGACGGTGTCGCTCGAGCGCCGCGAATAGCCGCGTTCGATGCTGAGCGTGTCGAGGATCTCGGCGCATTCTTCGTCGACGTCGTAATACTCGAGTTTCTGTCTGACCTCGCGAGCGGTGGTTCGCGTGGAGACGACGAGGAAGTTGTCGGTGTCGATCTTGAGGAAATCAGTGTCGATACGGTCCGTTTCGCCGGTACTCGGATGCAAGAGGAGTACGCCTGTCCCGCCCGGAATCGTTTCCGGGGTCCCGTCTATTTCGAGCGCATAATCCATATTGACGTGAACAACTTTCGGCACTCCCTTAAGATTGCGGATGTATCTTCCACGGCAGAGACACGTCCGAAAACGGCGGAAGGGTCTCGAAAACTGGCGAGGTGGGACAGAACGACTCACCGAGCGTCGAACTCGAAATCCGGATGCCCACGGATTTCGGTCACTGACGACCCTTCGATTCTACAATTTAGGCCTACCTAAAAGAATCTGTCGGTGATTCTCGTGGCGGTGAGAACGATGCCGGTGTCGCCGGGAGTTACTGCGAAACGAGCGCTACGAAACAACCAAGCGCTACGAAGGAAGTTATCGAAGTCAGAACTGCAACCGGAGACTACCGGTGGCCATGCGAACGACAGTGGCCATGCGAACGACAGTGGCCATGCAAACGACAGTGGCCATGCGAACGACCAGTGTCCATGCGAACGAGTTTATTCGTGCGCCTCCCATCGGCCGCATATGACCGTCCGCGAGGAGTTCGACGAGTGGGCAACGAGCGGCCGAGACAGGGGGATGGAGGATCGCCACTGGCACACCGCCAAGCACGCCCTCGCACGGATGCCCGTCGAGTCCGGCGATACGATTCTCGATCTCGGCTGCGGAAGCGGGTACGCCGGCCGAGCACTCCGAGACACCAAAGACACCGGTCGGGTCTACGGCCTCGACGGCGCACCGGAGATGGCCCGCAATGCGGCCGGCTATACGGACGACGAGGACGTCGGCTACGTCGTGGGTGACTTCGACGCGCTCCCCTTCGCCGACGACTCGATCGACCACGTCTGGAGTATGGAGTCGTTCTACTACGCGGCGGACCCGCATCAGACGCTCGAGGAGATCGCGCGCGTTCTCCGACCCGGTGGCACCGTCTACTGTGCGGTCAACTACTACGAAGAGAACGTCCACTCCTACGAGTGGCAGGAGTTCATCACAATCGAGATGACGCGCTGGGATCGCGAGCAGTACCGCGAGGCGTTTCGCGATGCGGGGCTATCCGTCGCCGAACAGGATACTATTCCCGACCGCGAGATCACGATCCCCGACGAGAGCGAGTTTCCGCTCGAGGATTGGGATACTCGCGAGGACATGGTCGAGCGCTACCGCGAGTTCGGGACGCTGCTGACCGTCGGCGTCGCTCCCTGAACGCCGGATAGGTGCGCGCGAATATCTGGCGCGAGGCAACTGTCCGACGCGGATCCTCTCCCTTCTCTTCTTCCCCATCGGTTTGTCGGATACGTCCCGCATCGGCGGCTGAACCCCCCAATTTCCACTCGAGACGCCCATTCCTCCGCGACAGCCCCCAACACGCCCGGTGGCTCGAGTCGAAACGTACCCGTGGTAGGGCTGAGAGCCGTACTGACTGCTATAGCGAGCACTCGAGGGCTACCGAATTCCACCCGTGCGTGACTACCGAGTCGAGAGATGGGGTGGGAGAGACTGCGACGACGCGCGAGCTACTCGTCCCGTTCGCCCGCCGGAATCGTGATTTCGAGCCAGTTTTCCTCGGGCGGGAGCGGGCAGTCGAACGTCTCGCTGTAGGCGCAAAACGGCGAGTACGCGAGGTTGAAGTCCACGATAATCTCGTCGCCGGTCGTCAGGTCCCGTTCGGACTCGAGTTCCATGTATCGACCGCCGTCGTAAGTCTGCTGGCCGGTCGTCTTGTCCCGGAACGGCACGAACAGGGGCTCCTCGTTCGGACTCTCCTGTTGGTAGGCCGCGAGTTCGAACGTGCCGTCTTCTAAGTCCTCGTCCTCACGCTCGAGTTCGAACTCGAGCGTGACAACGCGGAGGTAGCGCATCTCGCGGCCCGCGGTGGTCTCCATCGACACGACCTCCGGATCGTCGTGAGCAGTTGCAGTCGCGCTCACGCGGTAGGCCGGGTCCGGATCGAAGTAGTCGAGCCCGTCGAACTCGTCTCGCTCCTCCGGCGGGATCGGCGACTGTGGATGGTCGGCGAAGAACTCGTCTTTCTCGGCGCGTTTCGACTCGAGTTCGTCCCGGTAGTGGTCGACGTCGATGGAGTCGGTGTCGCTCATGACTGATCTAGGCGGGCGGGACTGGAAGGCGTTACGTTCCGCTCGGCCGTCCGCTTTTATTCACCTGACATTCATATACCATCGCGCGGCCAATCCACTCCGTCAACGCTATGGACGACCGACGATGAGTACGGCAAGAATGACGAATTGGCGGACGGTGTTCGGCCACCCCCACCCCTACGAGCCCCAGGTCGACGGTATCGAGGCGGCCATCGAGACCGGACAGGATGGCGGCTATTCCGTCATCGAAGGTGCCTGTGGGACCGGGAAGACGATGATCGCGCTCACCGCGGGGATCGACCTCGTCCGCGACCCGGACACCGATTACGAACGCGTGTTCGTGCTTACGAGCGTCAAACAGCAACTGCGCCAGTTCGAGGACGACCTCGAGACGATCAACGAGAACCTGCCGGCCGACTGGGACCCGGTTTCCGGACTCACGCTGGTCGGGAAAGCCGACGTCTGTCCGTACAACCGCGAGAAGGCGGCGGGGTTCGACGACGGCAACGTCTACGACCGCTGTGAGACCCTGCGGGACCGCACCCGCGATCTCACCGGCGAGGGCGGCGATACGACCGCACAGAATCTGGCCGCTCGCGCCCGAAGCCAGCAGATCGGACTGGCAGACAGCGGTAGCCAGTCCAAGAACACGTTTCTCGAGACCGCGGGCGAACCGACATCGTACCCGCCGGCACTCCCCGAGTACGGCGATGGCGGGCCCGTGGGCGCAGAAACCGAGTACTGCCCGTTCTACGCGCAGTACCTCGAGGATCTGCCGGACGACGAGGAGAACGGATCGGCCGCGGAGGCGGTTCCGTACGACTTCACCGACGTCGGGATGGTCACCCCGGAGGAGCTGGTCGCCCGCTCGGTGAAACACGGCACCTGTCCCCACTCCGTGATGGGGGCCGCCCTCGGCGAGGTCGAGGTCGTCATTGGCAACTACTACCACGCGTTCGACCCCCGAACCGTCGGCTCCTTTACCGGCGCGTTACTCGACGAGTCGACGTACGTCGTCTGCGACGAGGCCCACATGCTGGAACCGCGCGTCCGCGATCTGGTCAGCGAGGGCGTCGCCGACAGCACGCTCCGGGACGCCGAAACCGAACTCTCGCAGGTCATCCAGCCGATCAAGTTCGAGCGCGAAGGGAGGCAGGCCGAAGGTGGCTCCAAGACCGCCGACGCAGACCTCGTTCGCGCGGAACTCAACGACAGCGACGTCTCTTATGAGGAACTCAATCGAACACTCGAGTTCGTCCGGGATCTCCGCGAGGAACTCGACCGCCGGGTTACCGCCCACCTCGACCGGAACCACCGGGGCTGGCAGTCTGACCTGAACGATCTCCCCGACGAGGAGATTCCCCTCCGTGACCCGGCCGTGCCGGCCGAGGACGAACTCAGCAAGTGGGGGGCGGACGCGGGGTACGGCGACGCCGACTGGGTCCGCGCCGAGTCCGTCGGTGCAGTCGTCGCGCGGATCCTGAATGAGGCCGAGGACGAGGATCGAACCCGCGCCGCACCCGCCGTCGGCCGAGTCCTCGGCGAGTGGTATCGACAGGGCCACACCGATTACTTCCGGGAGATCGAACTCGAGCGCACGTGGGACGACACCGAACCCGCTGACTCGTGGCGGCGGGCCTACAACGCCCGGCTGGCTCTGCACAACTGCGTCCCCAGCGACGCCATTGGCGACCGTCTCGCCATGTTCGGCGGCGGGATTCTGATGAGCGCAACCCTCGAGCCGATGGACGCCTTCACCGAAGTCACGGGACTTCAGTACCTCGCACGCGAGGAAGATCGTCCGGTCGTCGAGCGGCGGTACGGACTCCACTTCCCCGCCGAAAACCGCGAGAGCTTCGCGGTCGCCGCCCCGAAATACACCTACGATAATCGCGGCAGTCCGGGAGAAACCAATCCGACCCGGCGATCCTACGCCAACGCAATCGCGAAAGTCGCGCAGCTCTCCGGTAACGTCCTCGTCGGGATGCCCAGTTACGCCGAGGCCGAGTGGGCCGCCGGCGTCCTTGAGGATCGAGTCGAAAAGCCGGTTCTGCTCGACGCCGCGAGCGACGACGAGACCACGCAGTCGCTCAAAGACGAGTTCTTCGCGGGCGAGGGGAAGGTGCTCGTCACGAGCCTGCGGGGGACGCTGACCGAGGGCGTCGACTACAGCGGCGACCGCCTCGCCGCGGCGGTCGTCTGTGGTGTTCCGATCGTCAACACTTCGAGCCCGCGGACGAAGGCCGTCCGTCGGGCCTACGACGACGAGTTCGGCGGCGTCTCCGACCGACAGTCGGGGGGCAAGCCGGGCGCGTCAGCGTCCGGTGTGGGCTTCACCTACGCGCTGACGATTCCCGCCGTTCGGAAGGCTAGGCAGGCCATCGGCCGCGTCATCCGCAGTCCCGATGACGTCGGCGTTCGCGTCCTGCTCGACGAGCGCTACGCCCGCGATAGCTGGGACTCCGTCAGACCCTATCTGCCCGATGACGACGAGTTCCAGCCCGTCAGTCCCGACATGCTCGACGTCGCCCTCGAGCGATTTCGGTCGCGGCTCGCATCGCAGTAGCGAGTGATCACGTCGATCGGCCGTCAGTAGGGGCCTCGAGCGAGCTCGCCCCGAATCGGGGCCTTCAAGCGCCAACGCCAGAGAAGTGGGACCGTCAACTGTGTCCGGACTGCTTCCACTCGAGACTGGCATTGCCCCACTGGCTGCCGACTCGAGTTCGCTGACAGTGACGCCCGAGATGCTGGTCGTCTTCGGGATCATCGGCCTCGCGCTCGTGTTGTTCGTCACTGAACTGCTCCCGGTCGACGTGACCGCCATTCTGATTATGGTGTTACTGATGGTTCTGGGAGCCGACGGCGTCGTGAACTTCACCGAGATTTCGACGGCCGAGGGGACCTCGGGCTTTTCGAATTCGGCGACGATCACCGTGCTGGCGATGCTCATTCTCAGTTCGGGCATCAGCCAGACGGGGGTCGTCCAGATACTCGGGCGGAAGATGTCCGCGTTCGCGGGCGACGACCTCAACAAACAGCTGCTGGCGACGATCGGCGTCAGCGGCCCGATCTCCGGCTTCATCAACAACACGCCGGTCGTCGCCATCCTCGTTCCCGTCATCTCCGATATCGCCCACAAGGGAAAAACATCGCCCTCGAAACTCCTGATCCCCCTCTCATACGCCTCGATGTTCGGCGGGATGCTCACGCTCATCGGCACCTCGACGAACATCCTCGCGAGCGACGTTTCCGAGCGGCTGCTCGGGCAGCCGTTCTCGATGTTCGAGTTCACCAAACTCGGGATCATCGTCCTGCTCGTCGGCAGCATCTATCTCCTCACTGTCGGTCACCGTCTGCTCCCCGAGCGCGTCCCCGTCGAGGAGGACTACGTCCAGGACTACGCCATCGAGGAGTACCTGACCGAAGTCGTCGTCGATGAAGACTCGCCGCTGATCGGGACGACCGTCGCCGACGCCATCGACCACGTCGAGTTCGACGCCGACATCCTGCAGGTCGTCCGCGACGACGAGGAGTTCATCGAACCGATCGGCCAGAAGACGCTCCGATCGGGTGATATGCTCCGGCTACGGGCCAACCGACCGACCGTTCAGCAACTCGTCGATCGTGGGACGCTGACGCTCGCCGGCAGCCCCGAGACCGCCGACGACTTAGAGCCCGAGGCGGTCCCCGACCGGACCCTCGTCGAGATCGTCGTCCCCCGGGGCTCGTTCCTCGTCGGCGAGTCGCTCGAGAGTTCGACGTTTCGCCAGCGCTACGACGCGACCGTACTCGCCTTCCGCAGCCGGGGCGAGACGGTTCGGAGCGACATGGACGAACGCCGGATCCGCGTGGGCGACACGCTGTTAGTTCAGGCGGCACCGGACAGCATCGACCGCCTCTCGCAGAACGACGACTTCATCGTGGCACACGAACCCGAGGAACCCGATTACCGGACCGAGAAGATTCCCCACGCGGCGGCGATCATGGCGGGCGTCGTCGGCTTCGTCGCCGTTCCGTGGGGATCGGTCGGCGCTGCGCTCGCCGCCGGGACCGGCATCGGCGCGTTCGAGGGGCTCGCCGCCTTTTCCCTGTCGATCCTCGTGACCGCGCTCGCGGGGGTCGTCGCGATGGTCGCGACGGGCGTCCTCAAGCCGACAGAGATCTACGACGCCGTCGAGTGGGACGTGATCTTCCTCTTGGCCGGCATCATCCCGCTCGGGATCGCCCTGGAGCAGACCGGCGGGGCGGATCTCCTGGGAACCCTCGTCGCCTCGACCGGTGCCTACCTCCCGGCCATCGGCGTGTTGTGGGTGTTCTATCTCGCGACGGGCCTCATTACGGGGGTCATCTCCAACAACGCGAGCGTCGTGTTGATGCTCCCGGTAGCCGTCGAGACCGCGACCCAGATCGGTGCGAACCCGTTTGCGTTCGTGCTGGCGGTGACGTTCGCGGCCTCGACCGCGTTCCTCACGCCCGTCGGCTATCAGACGAACCTCTTCGTCTACGGGCCGGGCGGCTACAAGTTCATGGACTTCGTCCGGGTCGGCGTACCGCTGCAGTTGCTGCTCTCCGTCGTCACCGTCTTCGGAATCGCGTTCTTCTGGGGACTCTCGTAGGGGGCCTACTCGTCCGTTTCGCCGCTCTTCTCGGTCGACTCTTCGTCGTCTAGTTCGGCGTCGTCCAGTTCAGCTTCGTCCTCGTCCGTCGTCTCGTCCGTCGGTTCGTCCTCGTCACCGCGCTCGAGTGCTTCGTCTAGTTCCCGTTCGCGCTG
>Ga0306874_100549_pt1 | contig 11624 bp, 10 predicted proteins | sample AntCluMetagen315_FD_190406 | JGI IMG/M metagenome (GOLD analysis project Ga0306874, IMG submission 190406) | Saline lake microbial communities from Club lake, Antarctica - Metagenome #315 (v2) (version 2) | ecosystem: Environmental > Aquatic > Non-marine Saline and Alkaline > Saline | place...
TGTGGGGGATGCCGAGAAGTTTGTCGACGAGGTGTTCCCGGTGCCGGAGCTGGGAGAGATGGAGCCGCTGGTGGCTAATGTGTATTTCCAGTTGTTCAGTTACTACGTGGCTGATTCGAAGGGGCGGTCTATTGACAAACCGCGGAACTTGGCGAAGAGTGTTACTGTGGAGTAGTGAGTGGAAGCCTGTGTTCACCCCATCAGTCTGTCTGCGAGTGTTTTGAGCCCCGTTAGGTCGATTCCGAACCGTTCCTCGATACTCCGGAGCAACATCACCTCTTCTTCTTGAATGGCGCCAAGACGGAGGACTGTAACGGTGTAGACGACCAGAAACGCGGCGAATGTACCGAATGCCGTGGGGATCGTTCGAACGAGTACCGTTGACAGGAGGGCGTACGTTACCCCCATCAGCACGAGTGCTCCAGTCGCAGGCTTGAGGAGATGCGTAGTGAGTGGATGGATACCGGTTTGCGAGTACAGTGCTGCCGAGTAGAGAAGGTTTAGCAAGGTGTAGGAAATTGCGGTGGCCACCGCGGCGCCGACGTAAGAATACGGTGGAATGAGGAGGTAGTTCAATCCGATATTCGCCCCTGCCGCAATCAAGTTCATGATCATGATTGCCCGGGTCGCCCCAATCGAGGTGAGTGCGTTCATGTTCGGTCCCGCGACGGATTGGACAAAGAATCCGAGCGAGAGAATAGTTAGCGCGACAATGCCTTCGCTGTACTCTGGACCAAATGTGATCGCGATCGTCACCCCTGGGAAAAGCAGAAAAAAGAACAGACCAGGGAATGTTAGAAGGAATACCCACTTTGTCACGACTTGATATATCCGATTCATTTCTCTGCGCTTGCTATCCGCATGGAGCCGTGAGAACGTCGGGAGGAAAATGAAACTGAACCCACTTAGCGTCATCGTTAATAGCTCCGCGAGCGGGTAGATGACGTTGTACAGCCCGATATCACCGGACGTATGAAAGTAGCTCAGGAAGAATATGTCGAGGTTTGAGAGCAGCATCACCATCGTGGTCATCAACATCAGCGGGGCGGAGAACCAGACCAACTCCCGGTGAATACGCACACCCTTTGCCTGTTCGAGTACGGGCGTCCGGGTCAAGATATACCAGAGCCCGACGAGTCCGGCAACGGCGAAGGTGGCAGTATATGACCACACGATTGCCAACGAGCCGAGACCGGCGAGGAGAACCGCAGTTATGAGCCCAAACCGGACTACTGGCTGGAGCATGTTCCGGACTAGCACTTTCGGAACAGTCTGCTCCATTCCTTGGACGACGCCTGCGAACAGTTTCAGAAGCACTGCGAAGGGGATGCCGACCCCTGCAGCCCGCAAAACGCCCGTCGCTTCCGGCGCTTTGAGCACCGTCGACGCGATTGTTCCAGCAAATAGTGCCAGCACAGCTCCAACAAGTATCGAGATCGGCAACGCGGTCTCCATCGCTGAAAGAATCACTCCCTTCCGTTTGGAAACGTTATCAAACCGTGGGAGGTATCTCCCAACCCCGTTGTTGAGTCCCAGTAGAAGGATAGCTGATGAGAACGAAATCGTCGTGATACCGAGGGTCGCGACACCGTAGTCCACTTGGCCCAAAAGACGAGCCATGAGGACCTTGGCAAAAAACGAGACCCCCAGCTCTAGTCCGAGCCCGACGAAGACGATACTCCCGCCCTTAAATAGGCTCTGAATCGTCTTTTTTCGTCCACGTTCCATTCTATAATCAATACCGTTTGAGTATGTTTGTGACCACTAGCGAAGGGGGTCGGAATAGTGGGCAGCTAATTGATGTAGCCCAACTGTTGAAGTTTATTTTCAACGCCGGATTCGAGGTCTTCCCGTTCCTCCGGACGCATTTGTCCTTCGATGACCGCCCATGGGACGTCTCGAAGGACCGGATGTCGGATACCGGTCGGATGACCGTACAGCTTCATCGGTATTGGCCGGGCCCGCTCGCCGATTGCGTTTCCGTGATCTGATGTGATGACTACGCGTCCCGAGACAGCTTCCAAGAGTGGTTTGATCTCTTCAAGGACGTATTCGAGGTTTCGACCGTAAGCGTTCCATGCTTCCTTCGAACCAACGAGGTCAAGCGCGACTGCTTCCCAGACGTCCGAAGCGCCGGTTCGTGCTTCACTAACTTCGAGTTCATCGGTTCCCTCGAACCTCGTGAATCTGAGGTCTGGGTCCTTGACGAACGGGTAATGTGGCTGGAGGTAGTGGACGATGAGACGCTTTTCAGGGTTTGACCCGTAAGCCTCGATAGCTGCCTCAGTAACTGGTTGAGCTGGGACTGTTCCGAGTTCCGGGTCGAATGCATCCCGCCAAACTTCAACGAACTTGTAGAACGCTGTCCCGACCCAGCGAGAAACTACAGGATTACCAGTCACGTAGATTGTATCAGTTCGGGCCTGTCCACTGAAGTTTGCTTTTGTCCATTCGCGGGTCGCGCTCCCTGCGCTCTCGCGGACCTCATAACTGTCGTATTCGTCCATGTTTGCGACCTCTTCAAAGAGATCAGCTCGACAGGCGTCAAGAACGATGAGAACGTCCCACGACTCATCCATTACGTCGATTTCCGATTCACCGTCGGACAGCGCGATCTGGATCGGAGAGAGAATACGTGACGCGAAACGGGTCCGCCACCAAGTGGGCCTGTCGTAGTTCTCTTGGATCTCTGAGAACGCATATTTGATTCCCCGAAACACTACTGAGGGATAGCAGGTATGTTTGCTTATCTCTTGTGGACCTATTCAGATAGCGAGTTTGGTGAGATCTGTCGTCAACCTTGTTCAATCATCAGTCGATCACATCGGGTTAGAGGAAGTGTCTGCTTGGATGCGGTGTGAAGCCTAACCAAGCAGACAGTGAGTTAGAGGAAGAGCATCTGCTTAATTTTGTCGTCAACAGTCTCGGAGATGAACTTCCGATTGACCTCGAAGAGAATGTAGAGGTGACGACTGAGAAGCTCTACGAGGTCCTCGCCGACGCCAGCGCCGGCGGGACCTCGATCAACCACGTCTGTGAGACGACCGACGACTCGCCTCACGCCAATACCGTCCGTGGACATCTCACTGACCAATTCGAGCTGGACTCCGTCGAGACGGTCGGAGACACGCTTCTGCAACGAGATGCTCTTGAAACGCTACCGGATAGACCGGTGGAGGTCGTCGCCGACCTCCACCTCGATCCCTACTACGGTGACGAGGACGAGACAGAGGCGTTGTACTCGTCGCAAGCAAAACGCGGAACGACGACATTTCACGCCTATGCGACGCTGTACGCACGGGTACGCAACAAGCGGTATACGCTGGCGGTGCGCCAGCTCGTCGCTGGCGACACCACCAGCGATGTCCTCGGTGAGTTTCTCGAACTGCTTGACGGCCTTGACCTCGGCGTCAAGGCCGTCTACCTCGATCGCGGGTTCTACAACAGCACTTGCCTCAAACTGCTGTACGCACACAACTACGCTTACGTGATGCCGATCGTCAAGTGGGGTGAGACGATTCAAGATGAACTCAGCAAAGGCTGGAGCCGCGAAATTGAGAATGAACTAGCCGGCGAAGTGACGTTCCCTGTGTTCATCGACTGCGTGTACCAACAAGGACGGTGCGACGAGTACGGAGTGGCGCGTCACGGCTACGCCGCTGACGCGCCGTTTATCGACACGCCACGCGATGCACGAGACCACTACAGCAAGCGCTTCGGCATCGAAGCAAGCTACCGATTAGCCAAGCAGAGCCTCGCGTTCACCAGTTCTCAGGATGCTGGACTGCGGCTGGTGATGTTTGTAGTGAGCCTGTTGCTTCAGAACAGCTGGCGGTATCTTCACTGGAGGTACGTGGCGGCGCCCCGCCGCGGGGGGCGCCGCCTCTGGAGATGGTCGTTCACGGAGTTCTGTGAGATGGTGCTGCGGGCAGCCTGGACAGCGCTTGGCGTCCGTAGGTCTGTTCCAGCGAATCAACCACTCAACGATCGGTTCTTCCGGTAGCTGTCCACCGCTCGGGACAGCAATCGTGAGTGGCGACACTGTCGCGTCGGCGGCAGTCCGCCGCCGACAGCGACTCCTCACCGCCGAAATTCACTGTCCGTGTCATTTCGAGAATTGACCACGCATCGAAGACGCAAATTCAACCTCTACTGGAGAGGTAGAGAGTTCTCGATGTGATCGACTGATTATTACGTTAGATTGTCACAATCACAAGGTCTGGCTGTCCATCGAGGGTAAGTTGGAGATAGCTAAACCCCACCCCATATTGTGCAATAAATGAGAATCTTATCGAGGTTTCTCCAGAGATATCTACTTTAATGTAATATCTGCGAGGTTCAGCATATATCTGAAGTACAGACTCAATATATGTCGAATCCTCTCCATCTATGCTTATTTTTGCGTCATAGCTAATAATACCTTCTTTGCCCTTAGGAGTAGAAGACTCTCTATTGACACCAGACGACTCTCCGTAGCCGTCACCTTCAAAACCTTCCTGATATTCTATAACTTTAATCGAAACTTCTTTTTTTGTTTTAAACTCATTTCTGATTTCTAAGCCTCTCTCTACCGGAGGAGATGGGGTGCCGCTTGAGGAATCTGGTGAAGGTTTACTCTCTTCCTCGCCTTCTGTCAAACACCCACAAGATAGTATGAATAAACCCGACGCAATATACTCTCTCCTTTCAATTAGATCCATGAAACAATTAATATATTCTACCTTGAAATACTTACGGATTAGAAATAATCGTTTTCTAGCGCGCAGTAGAAGTACCTCATATCAAGCACTACTGTGGATCCGTCATTTGACGAAACGGTGGCACCACAGACGTTGTCTTCGTTGCTGCCGGGAGGAAGAGGCGTAATAACATATTCATCCCCGCTATCCGATTTCCGATCCTCGAAACTACGATCTCCTACCTTGTGCTGCATCTCAAGATTATGTCCCACCTCGTGGATAGCAGTCTGGATGGCTTCGGATGAATCGGTTTCGTAGTGGAACTGTTGGACTGTCTCTCCGGGGATATTTGGTCCCCCTTCTGAGACTGATACATTTCCTCCGAGCTCACCACAGCCTACAACATTATCGTCAATGGAATTGTTGTAATATTTGTTCGTGATGAGAAAATTAAAGTCATCTAGCACTAGCGGGGCACTGCTGATGTCATTCGTCTTTAGATAAGACTCACACCTCGGTTGCGTAGCAGTAGCGAGGGTCTCTTGTAGGATGGGTCGTTGCTTGTGGATCTTCTGTGCGTCTCCGATCAACCGTTCCAACAGCGGCGGTGGCGAGTAGCCGAGATACTCGCCGAGCTCGTGGAGGATGAGCTGGGCGTGCGACCGGAAGGTCGCCGCCCAGCGTTCCGGTGGGAACACGATCTCATCGTCGGCCTGCTCGGTGACCAGATCCAACAACTCTCGGCTCACCAGCAGCGACAGCAACGCCGCGTACAGCAGAATTTCCACGACAACAGGGTTGCTCGTGTCGAACTCGTCCAGTTCGTACTGCGTCTTCAACTCGCGGAACAGCGTCTCCACCTCCCACCGACACCGATACAACGTCGCTAGATCCGCCGGCAAGAACTCCTCTCGGGGGAGGTTCGTGATGTAGAGATGGTAGTCGTCGGCGTCCTCGTCGCGGACGCCGACGACGCGGAACCGCTTGGTGTCCAGCGACTGCGTCCCCTCGTACTGACCGCGCTTGAACTCCGCTTCGACTGCCACGTCGATGTACTTCCGCGAGAGCTCATCGACTACATCCTGCTTGCCCTCCAAGGGAATGGCGCGCCCGCGCCATTCCCGTAGCTCCTCCGTTATCTCCGGGTTCGCGTTCTGCTTCAGCCGACTCACGAAGTAGCCATCGTTCTCGTCGATCAACGCAAACCGGCGGTACTTGAAATACGCCAGATCGAACAAAACAAGCCGTCCGCACAGCCACGAACCCATCTTGAACAACGTGCTGTCGTGCGTTTTCTCGTCGGTCACGTCGAGTCGTTCGATCGTCTGGTCGGTAGCATTGTGGAGCAGGTGGAGCTTCGCTCCAGCCTGCTCCTCGTGACGCGCTTGGAACTCATCAGAGAGAAACTCGTGCAACCGCAACACGGTTCCATCAGCGATCATCACGTCTCTGAATCGGTCGATATCAGTGTCAACGGCGTCATGAACAGCGACCTCGTCGAGACCACGCTCGACGAGCTCGCGGAGGTACTCCGAGAGCGATGGCGTCAACCGATGATAGAAGCCGCCCGGAGAGATCGTCTCGTCAGCTGTCGAGTTGTAGCTGCGTCGGAAGCCAGCGAGTGTTCGGCTCTCGCCTGCGGCGAAGCCGAACAAGAGCCCACACGAGGACGGGAATCTGCAGCTTGCCCTCTCGCTCGACCACGCCGAGTTCCTCGGCGTGCTCTTCGAGGAACTCAGAGGGAAACAGTGTAGTGAGCCGACGCATGATTCTCGATGAGGAGGCTTCTGTGTGCACAGCGGATGCCTCCTCACTCCTATCGAAAAATAGCCTCGATAAGCCGCCGCTGTCACGCGGTTCGTCTCTTAGCTAAAGACGGATGCCGATTAGCCATAAATGACTTTGCTTCGGCGAATTGAGTCGTATCTGATGCCGGATCAAGAGCCACTTCGGAGTGCCTCTTATTGGGGAATGAGGCCGTCCCAGAATGGCTCGCCCGATCGTTGGAAACAACACTTGAGACGAGTAACGTTGAAGTGTCGCTAGTGGTTCAGGCGAAAGCATCGTCTTCGAACTCGGTCGGACTCCTAAGCGACATCTCTAAGAAGAAATCTTGGACAATCGTTGCCATCCTACAGAAAGTATCTGAAACATTGTTCGGACCTCCCGGGTACGCGAAGCCCCGGAAAATTGGCGATATAAACGGTATAGAGGACGTCCCTTGCCATCGGACGACCGTCACGTCCCCAGACGAATACGGCTTTAACTTCGACGACGAAACGATTGACGTCGTCACAAACGCGGCAGATGTCGTACTGCATTTCGGTATCGGGATCCTTCGTGGCGATATCCTGGATCGTCCCAAATATGGGATCCTCGGGTTTCACCACGGTGACCTGGGGGCGTACCGTGGAGGTCCGCCTGGATTGTGGGAGTTTATCCACGGCCGACCTGAGACAGGGGTCACTGTTCAACAGTTCACAGAGACCCTCGACGGGGGTGCCGTTCTCGCCTTCAAACCTGTTAATATACGCAATGCAGGTCGATGGAGAGAGGTCAGACGACGCCAGTGCGAGGCCGCAAAGTCGCTGTTATCAACTGCTCTCGAAAACCTTCGTGACCCTGAATTTCAGCCCGTGAACCCGGAGCTTGGGCCTATATATTCGACCGACCAGCGTAACTGGCGGGTAACGCTGAAGTATATCTATCGTGAGATTGTCGGGAGGGCTCGATCACATACCCTTTTAGGAAATTGGCTCTATTCAGATGCGTAGATTTAATTAAACCGGTAGCGTTCTCTACGTGATGGCAACGAACCTGAGGGTAGAGACCCTCTTAAATGCAGTTCCCTCTGATACACGTATTCTCGACATCGGCTGTGTACAGCACACCGCGGAGAATGCTTCGAATGAGGACTGGGTGCATCAGGAACTATACGATATCGGTGAGGAAGTCGTTGGGTTAGACTACGAGGCCGATGAGGTCCGAAAGCTACAACAACAAGGCTACAACATCATTCACGGCGATGCGCAAAATTTCGATTTAGGAGATACGTTTGATGTAGTCATAGCTGGGGAACTCATCGAACACCTATCGAACGTCGGTGGTTTCCTTGACTGTGTCCACGAACATCTCGAGGGTGATGGAGAATTCATCCTCACAACACCGAACCCCTGGGCGTTCCATCGGTTCAAACAGGCCGGTTTTGGAGAGGTATTTGCAAACAAGGAACACACTTGCTGGTTCGATGAACGGACACTCCAACAAGTACTAACTCGTCACCAGTTTGAGGTCACCTCGATAGAGTACGTAAAGGCATCAACGACGGGAATTACGAGCCTTCTGTACCGATTTGGTTTCCAAATGCTCGGTGGAACGAGTTTACTGGTTCGTTCAACGCCAACTCGATAGATGCCGAACGTACTACTGTTACACACTAACACCGAATACGCTACGTCGCTTTCGGATACGATTACATCACTAGACACGAAATACGACGTCGACGTTGTCTCTCGCGAACCTCTTCTCACCCGTGTCCGTCACTTGCTCGACGACAAATACGACATCGTTCAGGTGGACGAATTGTTGGTCAATGGGGTTCTGGCGGGGGGCGGTTCAGTACTGTCTAGAACCCCGTTCGTGGTGGCCATCCGAGGATGGGCCGACTACACCAATGCCCACGACCAGTATGGTCGGTTCCGAAACCTGACGATTAATCTACGGTCAAAGTTGGTTCTCCGTGCTGCGAGCGAAACGATATTTCTCAGCGAACGGACCTGCGAGGAGTTCTCGGAGCACTACACCGTCGGCAAATCGTCTGTTATCGGTCGTCCGATTGATATCGACTACTACCGGGGAATTGACGGGAAAAAAACTGTCCTTGAAAACACAGACAGGTTCGAACTATTAACGGTCACGAACCTCCGCTATGCGGACAAGTTCGAGGGGGTGAAGACGATACTGCAAGGCCTTTCCAAACTCTTTGAACAGCACCCTGATCTCCGTTACTCAATCGCCGGCGACGGTACCTATCAGGAGTCTCTCGAAAAGTTTTTGCACACCTACCCATACGCCGACCGAGTCAATGTACTGGGCTATCGGGAAGACATCCCTCAGTTGTTAACTAATGCAGATGCGTTCGTGTACGTCAGTTTCCTTGATGCGTATCCCACTGTCGTGCTTGAAGCACAGGCCGCCGGCCTCCCAGTTGTCGGGGGCGACGCCGTGGGCGTTCCGGAGGTCGTGGGCGAGGCAGGCCTCATCTGTCCCACTACTCCCGACGGCATCGAGGACGCCGTTGGTCGGGTAATCGTGGATCAGGACCTACGCGCCGAACTGAGCGAGAAAAGCGCGGCCAAGATGGAAACATACAACGAGAAGTGTGCCCGTCGGCACATCGAAGTTTGGGACGATGTGGTTGACTACTCCCGGTAGCCGAGGTCTTGAAGTCGCTGTCGCGTCTGCTCGTCCATGCCGACCTCTCCGAGATCGTCTTGAGTCCGCTCCAGTCGTCCTATATGATCGTCGAGGCGTTCGCAGAGGTTATCGAGAGCGTCCGGCGCCGAACTGACTACGTTTTTCGTCTCCCTGGGGTCCTTATTGAGGTCGTACAGCCGCTCGCTTTCATCCTCCTCACGGACGTATTTCCAGTCTGTTGTTCGGACACTGAACCGGCGATCTCCGGTTTCGGTGTCGGCCCACTCGCTAATGACGGATGAACGGGACCAACTATTCGTTCCCGCACGTTGAAGCGGATTACCGTAGAAGTTCTCGGGCGACTCGAGATCGGCATACTGTGTAAGTGTCGGTGCTAAATCGAGTAGGCCGACGAGATCTTCATATGTGTCCGTCGAATCGCCGGCGTCGACGAATAGCGGGACGTGGAGCACCTCGTCGTGGAACGTCGCTCGGTGGCTGAATCCTCCATGCTCCTTGAACTCCTCACCGTGGTCGGAAGTGAAGGCGAATACCGTATCTTCACCCCACTCGTCTCGGAGCGTTCCGACGAGACGGTCAACTTCAGCGTCCATATACGCGATTTCGGCGTCGTAAAGGTCCACAATGTCACCAACCTCGTCGTCGGAGAGCGAGTCAGGTGCCTCCAACATTTCTCGCCGTAGCTGTACAGCGCGCCGATCGTCGATCGGCTCGTCACGGAACCGACGTTGGTACTCATCTGGTGGCACGTACGGATGGTGCACGTCCATATAGTGAACCCAGAGGAATCTGGGACCGGAAGTTGTCGTTCGAGCCCACGAGAGAGCCCGGTCCGTCAACTCTTCCGCATCAACGTACGCCGACCCGAGTTCGATACCGGCGCGTTTCTCGGTCGCGTTGAAAATCTGCTGGAGCAGCCGATAGATGCGAGACTCATCGTCAACATGTGTTTTCACCGTTTGTCGAAGTTTAGCGAGCACGGACGAATCTGATTTTGAGTCAAAGAATTTGTCAAATCCCCTGTCGTACCCAAAGTCAGCGGAGAGATAGAGGTTCGAGTGGAATCCAGCAGTTTCGTACCCCCCATCTGAGAGTCGCTCTGCGAGCGTCGTCCGTTCTTCAGAGAGCCGTTCAAAGCCGCCATACATGAGTGCATATGACGAAGTCAGAATAGAGGGGAAGGAGGGACGAGTTGAGCAAGCATGTGCGAACGCCTGAGTATATGTTTGTGATGTCTCTGCGTAGTCATTGAGATTCGGGGTTGTCCGGCGTTCGTAGTCATGCCAGCCGACATGGTCGGCACGGAGTGAATCAACGGTCACCAGGACGATATCACGCATATTCGTGTGGGAGATTGCCCTCCTACATGACCCTTGTGAGGACCTCTTGGTAGTCGTCAGCTATCCGCGCCCAGTCGAACTCGGAGACGAAAGACTGGAACTCCGAATTGGCAACGGCGTCCTCAATCGCTCCAGCTATCGATACCGGATCCGATTCGCAGTATTCCACCAGGTCTCCGAACCGGTCCTCTGCTCTCCCCGCTGTCTGCACAACCGCTAAGCCAGCCGCACCGTATTCTAGGACTTTCAGCGTGTGTGGATCGTCGACCAAGGAAAGTCCGACGTCGGATACGTGGAGGTACCCCGGAACCTCTTCATGAGGGACTGTACCAAAGTAATGTATATTCGACATTTCATTGGCGGCCGTAGCAACGGTCTCCTGCAAGCTTCCGTCGCCGATAACTACCAGCGACCACTCGGGGAGGCGATCTATCGCTGCAATCATTGACTCAATATTATAGATTGGTTCAAGCCCACCGACGTAGATTGCGACATTCTCCTTAACATCGAGCCTTGAGAACTTCCTCTGCGCAGACTTGATCGACTCCGGGTCAGGATTGGCAAACCGGTCGAATTCCACGCCGAGATCCGTCGCGGCAACGTTCCCCGCATATCGGGCAACCCGCTGTCGTTCCTCCTCGTACACGTAGAGGACGTAATTGGCGAGTCGGAATGTAATGTTTTCGAGTACCCTGACAACCGTAGCAATCCACTGGGGATTGGTTTGGCTGAACTGTCGGATTGGATCGATGTGGTCCACAATAAATGGAGACCGATAGATAACTTTCAATAGTGCACCGGCGAGGGCGCCAGCCCGAGTCGTACCAATGATGGCGTCGTACTCGCCAGCCTCCCGTAAGGTCTGGAGTACTGTTCGCGGCGTCGTCCCCCGAAGAGTCACGTCGAATTCACGAGATTCAAGATGGTCTGCGATGCGCTCTCGCCCGACGCTGATGTTGTCCGGCTTGTCCGGCGTGAGCCAGAGAACACGGTTTTTGACTGTCATATAAAGCCACCTCGATAGTTAGCGAAGCCGGAAACGTACCCACCACCAACACACCCAGTAAACACCAGTAACATCACCAACTGCTCCACGGCCGCCGCCGATGGCGACCGCACCAGCCCCTTCACCCGGCCCGGAACAGACTCCGTCACCAACTGCCCCAAG
>Ga0306874_100576_pt1 | contig 11101 bp, 10 predicted proteins | sample AntCluMetagen315_FD_190406 | JGI IMG/M metagenome (GOLD analysis project Ga0306874, IMG submission 190406) | Saline lake microbial communities from Club lake, Antarctica - Metagenome #315 (v2) (version 2) | ecosystem: Environmental > Aquatic > Non-marine Saline and Alkaline > Saline | place...
GCGTCGGAACGTTTGGAGTATGCTGCATTCCAGCGTGCATACCGTATCCAGTCTTAGCCTCAGTTTCCCGAGGTTATTCTGGTCTGAAGGGTAGCTTGGCCACGTGTTACTGAGCTATCTGCCACGAATCTAATTCGTGCGACTAGCATGGCTAAATCGAATCCCAATAGCAATGTCCTCCGGCAGGATCAACCGGAATGTTCCCCACGTGAAGTGGGGGGTGGCGGGAACAATCCATCAGAGATGGATTGGTCACCAAATGTGTCTCATTGCATGGTCCGAGTTCGGCGTCCACCGAGCAATCGGGTGACACCGAACTACCAAGGCTAACGTCGGATCCCATCTATACGGCGTACCGCAGGGGCGGGATCCCCATTTCTTCGGATCAAATCGAAATTGACTCGCGGATATAAACCCGTCGAACGTAATTTCAATCTGCTCCACGAGTGCCGACCGAATTGAACGGCCTTGCAATCTCGTGTGTTGTCTGTTGCGTTCCATCCGAATGCCCTGTTATAAATAAGGCCGTCGTCTCACACCAGCTGTGAGACGTGACCTCAAGGCATTCAACCGACCGAGAGTTGCAGCACAGACAACTACCGAGATCTTGCTATAATTAGACGACTCCCCGATGTATCGACGAAAGATGTAAAAAATCAGTTTTCAATCGAATCGGAAGGTTTCGAGATTTCGTGGCGCGTGGGTCCTAATATTGAATTTCTGGTAGAGTCCAGAAGAGAACTGATCCGTCGACGATTCATCTCCGTGGATACAGAGAACCTCTTCAGGGGTTGGATTCATTGTCCCGACGAAATCTTCGAGACCATTTCGATCAGCATGCCCAGAAAACCCACTCACGGTTTCAACATCAAAGTGAAGTGTGAGCTGCTCACTGCGACCCCCGCGGTCACTGAACGGAATCTCTCGACGTCCACTCTGAATCCGTCGACCGAGTGTCCCCTGTGCTTGGTAACCGACAAAGATGAGCGTGTTTTCGGAGTCACCACCTAATAGTTCGAGCCACGACATAATCGGACCGCCAGTCACCATCCCCGATGTCGACAAAATAATGCAGGGCTCACCACCGGCGATATCCTCACGCATCTCCTGGCCGCCGTCGACCTGCTGGAATTGATCGGCGAGGAATGGATTCTCATCTTCATGGAGAATTCGCTGGCGAAGGCCATCACGGAGGAAATCTGGATACGCTGTATGAATCGCTGTCGCCTCACGAATCATTCCATCAAGGTAGATCGGCATCGTCGGAAGTTTGTCTTCACGCATCGCCTCTTCGAGAACGAGCATCAGTTCCTGTGACCGACCGACAGCGAACGCCGGAATAACGACTCTCCCACCGTCATCGTACGTCTCATTAATCAGCTCAATGAGCTTCCGTTCGCTATCTTCCTGATCGGTCTGATAGTCGTTACGCTTGCCGTAGGTCGACTCCATAAAGAGCGTCTCGACACGTGGGAAATTATTCGACGCACCATTGAATAGGCGAGTATCTGTATGGTGGATATCACCTGAGAAAACGATATTATGGAATCCCTCGCCAATATGGAAGTGGCAAACAGCACTGCCGAGAATATGACCTGCGTTGTGCATTGTAAGCTGGATATCTGGCGCGATATCAGTCACGTTGCCGTATTCGACTGTGATGGTGTGTTTGAGTTCTTCACGGACCATTGCACTTTCATACGGCGGTGAACGGCCTTCCTTCGAGGCAACGTCGAGATAATCGAGCTGGAGCAATCCCATTAAATCACGAGTTGCCTGTGTCGTGTAGACTGGACCATCATAGCCATATTTGAATAGAAGTGGAAGGAGGGCACTGTGATCAAGATGGGCGTGAGTCAAGACGACTGCATCGAGATCTGCAATCGGATTTGCTTCTGGGATCTGGAGATATGGTACCTCACCATCTGCGCCGGGCTTATCACCGCAGTCGACGAGGATTCGTGTTTCTGGGGTACTAAGTAGAAAACTTGCCCGCCCGACCTCGCGACAGCAACCGAGTGTCGTCACCCGAACCCACTCGGGATCTTGGGTCGACTCACGATGAATCTGGTCACCGACACGCTCAAGAAATGCGCGTCGTTCGCCACGTTCCTGCATCAGGAAGTTCCGGACATTGTCGACTGTCGAAGACTCCATCGGTGGTGTTCGGAGAACCTCGACTGTCCACCCCACCTCTTGGGTGATCTCTCGAAGCGTACTCGCTCGACGACCAATGACAAGCCCAGGTTTCTCAGCTTCGATCAGCACTTCACCAGTCGCAGGATAGAACTGAAGATTGGTGATACCCGCATCATCTGGGATAACATCGAGAATCTTCGGTTTGGCCTTAGCTGGACTCGCCTGTGTTCCTGGTGCTGGCCGGATCGTAATCCGCTTTTTTACTGTACTCGCTAATTTCCGGATTAATCTATCTCGCTCAGCAAATTTACGTGGAGTCTCTGTATACACAACGAGATCTGGGCCCTCATAGGTAACCCGTGAGATAGAAAGCTCGTCAGGAATTTCGGCCTCTAGTTCAGCCTGTACGTCATCAAGTGGATTTTGGTTTTCAGTAGTGGTCATATATATCCGAACACATCAATCAAAAACTGGAGAGTCGATCTCTACCACAATTCTAGCCGTTGGGATGGTATTCTACTCGGGAGAAACTACCACAGCATACTCACCAGTGTTCGAATTGACGAAACCGTTCATTTGGATTCAATCGCTAGGTAGTATATATGTTCTTCGACAAACTAGTAAATAGTCTAGAAGAAAACATACGAACAAACAACACCACTGCAGACATAAATCAGTAGCTAATTAACTATCTTGTAAATATGCATTCATTTATATTTGAGAAGGCATTAGCTCAATGAAATATCGGTTGCCGAGGGCGGTTAACTGCAGAACAAAGTAACAAACCGAACCTACCCTGTTCTCGCATGTGGTCTGGTCCGGTGTTGCTTTGGTTTGTATTTTCACACATTACCTGAATTGAGGCGCTAAGGCCCCTTCCTCAACGAGCGACCGAAGGGAGCGAGTAGAGAGGGGATACAGCGCCGCACAGTTCTCAAACACGTTCGTCGCTCGGCCCACAGGCCCACCGCCACCTTTATGTTGAAACTAAGTGTAAACATAGGTGATGGATAGACACGAAATCGAAGGCCACGAAGTCATCGACGGGACGGCCAAAGCAACCGGCAACGGCGCTCACGTCCTCGTCCCGAAGCGGTGGCGTGGCGCAGACGTGAAGATTGTCCGAACATCTGACCCCGACGAGTAGCACCACCCGATGAATTACAACTACAGGTATCGACTCCGACCGTCCGACGCTCTTGAAGAACAGTTGGCGTGGACTGTCGATACCTGTAGACAGGTCTACAACCACTTCCTCCACCGGCTCAACCGAAGCGACGATACCTCGGCATACAGCGAACAGAAACTCCTGCCGGGCCTCAAAAAGTGGTGGAACGACCTGAAAGACGTTCACTCGAAAGTCCTTCAGAAAGCCGTTCAACGGTTGTACGACAATCTCTCGACGCTACGCGGGCGCAAAGACAACGGCTACCGTGTCGGCCAACTCAAGTGGAAGGCTCCGGGCGAGTACCGCAGTTTCACCTACAGTCAATCCGGCTTCAAGCTCAAGAACACGAGCGGTCGGACCCGACTATGGCTCTCGAAACTCGGTGAAATTCCGCTCACCTTCCACCGTGACCTGCCCGACGACGCTGAAATCAAGACCGTCACGGTCAAGCAGGAACCGACCGGGAAGTGGTACGCCATCCTCGGGGTCGAGACTCCTGACGACCCGTCTGCGAAACCCGAGAACCCCGAGAAGTGTGTCGGCATCGACGTGGGGATTCTCAAGTATGCTCACGACACGGACGGCACCGCCGTCGAATCGCCCGACCTGTCCGACAAACGAGAGCGGTTGAAACGCGCTCAGCGTGACCTCTCGCGGAAGGAACACGGTTCCGCAAATTGGGAGAGACAGCGGAAGGTTGTGGCCGAACGTCACGCCGAGTTGAAGAACAAGCGCCGTGACTTCCTCCACAAGCTCTCGAACTACTACGCCCGAGAGTACGACCTCGTGGCAGTAGAGGACTTGGACGCGAAGGGCTTGGTCGAACTGCCGGGAAACTCACGCAACCGAGCAGGAGCAGCGTGGGGAACGTTCCTACGGATGCTTGAGTACAAGTGCGAACGCGAGGGAACACACTTCGTCGCCGTGAATCCGCGCGGGACGACCAAAGAGTGCGCGTCGTGTGGCGTTTCGACGGAAAAACCGTTGTGGGTCCGTGAACACTCCTGTCCTGCTTGCGGGTTTGAGGCGGACAGGGACGCGAACGCGGCGTGGAACATTCTTTCTCGCGGCGTCGAGAAGCGGTTAGGAGCGGGACGCTCCGAATCAACGCCTGTGGAGACTGCGCTCCCTGTGGATACGCCTGTATCTGCAAAGCGCGTCGTGGAAACAGGAAGCCCCACCCTCAAGAGCGAGCCGTCAGGCGAGCGATAGGGTGGGGTAGTTCACGTAGTCAAGACGCAACTCCTATTAATCGAAGAATTAGATTAAATGTATGTGTTTAGCCCGAGTTCTCGACAGCCGGCACAGCGTGAGCCCGTGAGATCATCTCATTGCTACTGACGACTCGGCGGAGCTCTTCGTATGGATTGCGTCCCTGCTGGCGCCACGTCGCCAGCAGGGACAAGATCGTCTCGTGAGCGAACATTCCTCGGTCGTTACGGAGCGTTCCGATGATTTTCCGGAGGACAACCGGTTCACGAAGTGCGTTCTCAGCCGCATTATTCGTTGGTGAGACCGCTGGTTCACCGAGGAAGGTGAGCCAGTGGTCGAGCCCACCTTCGATCTTCCCGAGCAGTGTTGCCACTGGTCCGTCGGGTACTGACCGTTCAACGAGCGTTTCAAGCCCTTTCTGGCCTGTGCGATGCATCTGGGCTCGTTCACAATCCGTCGGGTCGGTCTCCAGCCAGGTCTGGAGACCGACGAACATCTGCTTGAGATACCTGTAGACCGGTTCGGCTTCATCGTGATCGGCGGCGGCATCTTCAGCCTCCCGGAGAATATGTGCCCAGCACCGCTGGAGATTGCTGCTGAAGGCCGGATACGCCGTCCACCCGTCACAGATGACCGTTCCCGCGAAGTCCTCGCCGAGGACTTCTTTGGGAACAGCACTGCCTCGCGTTTCTCTGACTGCGTACAGCGTGTGCTCTTCGGTGTGGAACGTCCAGAGCCACGCTTGCTCGCCGTCACGCTTGATGCCTGTTTCGTCGACGTGAACCACGTCAGCGTGCTGAATCCGTCGGCGGATCTGTTCGTATTCACAGCGACCGGCGCGCGCAGCGCGCTCGGTCGCGTGCCACGCCGACGCGCCTGAGAGTTCCAGTCCGTGGAGTTGCTCGAAGCGATCAGCGATCTTCCGGTAGGGAAGCCGGTGATCGTACCGGGAAAGTGCTGCTTGGGAGACGACGTTCACCCCGAACTGCCCCTCATCGGGGCAGTCGGAGTGTGTCGCAACTGTCTCCGTCCCACAAGAGTGACACTGGTAGCAGTGGCGGTTGTACTGGGTGATTTCTGGAGGTTGCGGGTCCGGGATCTCCTCGACGAGTCGGGGGCTGACGCCCACCGACTCGTCGAAGTGTTCGCCACACTCAGGACAACAGTCACGGGTGACCTCGACTTCTTCGTCGGGAGCAGCTGTAGAACGCCACTCTGGATCGTGACCGTCTTTCCGACCAGGAGTGCCGCCGTCAGTTCTGACATCGTCGTCTTCGTCGTCCTGCTCGGTCGGGGACTCGTCGGTCCCCGACCGTCGCTTACTGGGCGGCGTGTGTGGATTTTCGTACTTGCGAAGCCGTGTTTCGAGTTCTTCGATCCGCTCTTGCTGCTCTTCGATTCGTTCGTTCTGCTCCTCGATCCGCTCGTCCTTCTGGTCGAGTTTCTCTTCCAGTTCGTCGATTCGCTCCTCCATCTGAAGAAACCGCGAGAGGAGTTCGTCCTTGGTGAGATTGTCCCAGTTCATTGATCCCACCTCGGAACGACGACAGCAGGGCCGACGGGATGGTCTCCGCTGCTCGGAGACCATCCCTGAGAAGCCATACCCGATCCCTGCTGACGGACCATGTATCCCTCGCGTGTCGCTACCTACGAGACAGTGACGAAATCAACTGGGGCTAAACACGTACGATTAAATAATAGCGAGATAGGATAGCTCGGAGATTCCGCTAGGCTCATATCCTGGAGATCGATAGTTCAAATCTATCTCTCGCTATAATATTAATTTCATTAATTTTGAGATGACATAAACACACATATAGAGGAATTTATATCCGACACCCGTGTATTCCTATTTATATGCAATTCTGTGATGAGTGTGGTTCGATCATGCACACGGAGGACGACACGTGGGTGTGTCGCTCCTGTGAGAACGAGGAGGCGCGGGACTCGCAAGCAGAAGCGGCGATGGCGACCCAGGATGGACAGCAGGACGATGGGGCACCCGCCGTGGCCGATGCGACCCAGGACTCGGCCGAGACGATGCAGGAGCCCTGTCCGGCCGAGGGCTGCGACAGCGACCGGGCCTCCTCCGAGATGATGCCGAAGCCGGGCGGCTCCTACGAGGTTCGGCTGTTCACCTGCGTCAAGTGCGGTCATAAATGGCGCGAATCCTAACGGCGCATCTCGCGAACCTCGCCTCTTAATTGAGCACAGACCGCCACATCAGACACTCAACTCGTTCGATACAGAGGCTGGATTCAGCACTCATCAGCTATTGATCACCTTTTTAAATAGCTGGAGGAAGTAACTCAGACGAACACCTACAAATGCCGACCGAAGGCCACCCAGCACTCCCGGACTGGATCGAAAATTCGTATCTCCATCTTGAGCGATATCTCTGTGAGCAGGCAGATCAAGACTCCTTTACACACCACCAAGCAACAGAACTCATCGCTGAGGCCAATCCGGATTTTGGAGATGCCGATATCGACCACGCCCTCGATTACCTACTCAACCGTGGTTGGCTCTACAAGCTCGATGATCGGCTATTCATCACCGAGTTACAGTGTGGAAAATTTGATGAATCGGCCGAGTGACTATCTTTCGACTGTCGACCGAGCGTCTCTGGATCAATTCAATTGCCAGCGTCGAGCGTCAAGCGCCGAGCGCCAACGCCATAGGTAGATCAGACCCGGAATGACCGCAACGGCCCAGACCAGTGAACTTGCAATATCGACGTCCTCGATCTGACGAGATGGCCTACCACCGGTGATGAACGTGCTCGCGCACGTACTGCTCATAGACTGCTTCGACCGCCTCGTGGGCGTCGACCCCCAGCGGGTCGAGATCGGAGACTGCGGCGTTCGCACGGATATGCTCGGGCGTCGTCGATCCGGGAATAACCGTCGAGACGGCCTCGTGGTCGAGAATCCACCGGAGCGAGAACTGTGCCAACGAGAGATCCGCTGGGACGTGCTCGGTCAGCGCGTCGACGGCGTCGAAGGCCTCGCCCTCGCGATTGTAGTTGCGGTGGTCGTTTTCGGGGAAGTTGGTCTCCCGCGAGAGCGCTCCAGTAAGCAGTCCCGAGGCGAGTGGGACCCGGACGATCACGCCGACGTCTCGGGCCGCAGCCTCTTCGAAGAACAACTCGGCGGGCCGCTGTCGAAACGGATTGAAAATGATCTGCACCGATTCGACGCCGGGATAGGTGATCGCCTTCAGTCCCTCTTCGACCCGTTCGACGCTGACGCCGTAGCGGTCGATCCGCTCTTCGTCACAGAGTGTGTCGAGTGCATCGAAGACTGAAGGCCGATAATAGACGTCGGTCGGCGGGCAGTGGAGCTGCAGGAGATCAAGCGCGTCGACGCCGAGGTTCTCCCGCGAGCGGTCGACGAATCGCCGGAGGTTTTCTTCGGTGTATCCCTCGGTTGTATGTGGATCGAGACGTCGGCCGGCCTTCGTTGCGACTGTGACATCAGAGCTGTCGATATCTTCTCGCAGTACGTTGCCGAGAATGCGCTCGGACCGTCCGTCACCATAGACATCCGCAGTATCAAAGAAGTCGACACCACTTTCGCGAGCGGTTTCGACCGCTTGCCGTGCCTCAGTTGATGAAACGTCGCCCCAGTCACTCCCGATCTCCCACGAACCGTACCCGATTTCGCTTACCGAGTCAATCGTCCCAAGCGTTCTGTGGTTCACGTATGTACCTATTACTACGAATCAAATAGTGGTGGCCCTTGTCATCGAAGATTCGTCACTCAATACTCATACTCGTAGTTGTTCTCATTGTCGTCTTAGAAAATGAGATTAAGTCACGACAAAAGTGGCTCAGGAGAGATTTGACCGGCTGTCTGAACGGCTTCCGGACTCTTAGGAAGTCGAGAAGCAGCGAGTCTTCGGACTATATTCGATCTGTTCTTGCTTTTCTAGAATATCTTGGAGTATGATGGCATCGTGAGGATCAATCCCTTCTGCGACCAAGCGAAAATTCAAGTCGATATCCCTGATCGGCTCGTGTTCCTCGATTAATCGTCGGACTACGGTGGATTCGTAGGTTGACATGGTCAACCCTGAAAGCGATATCCGATTTAAAATTCGGGATTGAATCAAATCAATAGCAGCTGTTAGAGGCTGAATCCAATCCTGGAAGTACTGTCTTTCCGGAAATGACTTCGCAATAAATAGCGATAGAGCGGATGAATCCTTCTCGAATACGTTGGGTAGAGTGCTTGGCTACTTACTAACAAGATCGTTTCCGGAAACGACCCAATCACCCTTATACAGTTGACGCAGAATCTGTCCTATAACACATGATCCGTGATGCTCGCGTCCTCCGTGCTGGGTTCATCCCCCAAGAAGTCGAGCATCGTGATGCAGAGGTCAATCACCTCTCCAGTGTCCTCAAACCGATCACCAGCGGGGAGCCCGCCGACACCGCTGTCGTGACCGGTCCCAGCGGTGCAGGCAAGACCTGCGTGTCCAAGTTCGTCACCGAACGGCTCCGTGAAGAGGCCCTCGATGTCGAGGCGACCTACGCCAACTGCTGGCGAAACCATACTCGGTTTCGAACCCTCTACCAGATTCTCGACGATATCGGGAGGACCATCGATATTCACCGTCAGTCGACTCCCCACGACGAACTCATTGACCGCCTCCAGCAGTACAACGAATCACGAACCGTGGTAATCCTGGATGAAGCCGACCAGCTCGAAGACCCCAGTGTCATCTACGATCTCCATAGCCTCCCGCAGTTCGCGGTGATCTGTATCGCCAACAAAGAAGAGGAGCTGTTCAGCCAAGTCGACGATCGGCTGGTGAGTCGACTGCGGTCCAGCGAGCACGTCCGAATGGACAAATACCATGATGAGCAACTCTATGATATTCTGCGAGCCCGTGTGCGGTGGGGCCTCGAACAAGACGTGGTGAACGATGATCAACTGTACTGTATCGCTGATGCAGCCGCTGGTGATGCTCGACTCGCTATTGGTATTCTTCGGACCGCAGCGGGCCAGGCCGACCGCGAAAACAACGAGCAGATCACCGACGAAATGCTTCAAGACGCTGCAGAGGACGCCCGAGCCCAAATCAGACAGAAAAGCCTCGATTCGCTCACCCCCCATCAGCGGGTCGTCTACGAAATCATCCGTGAACAGGGAGCCCTAGGCCCAGCGGAGATCCACGATCGATACACTGAGCGGGTCGACGAGCCACGGACGAAACGGACGATCCGGACTTACCTCTCAAAAATGACCCAGTATAATCTCTTGGAAGCAGAAGGAACCAGTCGAGATCGAAAGTACACACTCATCACGAACGGCACCTCACCGTCGACTGACTGAGACGCGGCCACAGGTTGTTCAGAAGAGACGTCCACAATCGACTGGAGATGCGCCTGAGTCACTGCTCGATGACTGTGCCATCTCCGACATCAAGATCCTCCTGCAGTGCTTCGAGCAGCATCTGTCCCTCTTTGTGAAGTTCCTCGGCTTCTTCGAGCGAGACGTCGCCGTTTTCGAGCGTGTCGACGATAGTTTCGATACGATCCACCTTGTCGCTGATTGGTGTTTCCTGTGTCATGGTCAAAGTATGTACAGCGCAGTGAGAATGAGGACGAGCAAAACGAGCCCAGCGATTACTAGACGGTATCGTCGTTGTGTTGCTTCGATTCGAGCTTGGGCCTCTGTTTCTGCCTCATCGCGTACTTCCTCAACAGTCTCTTCGAGCTCTTCTTCGTGTTCCTTCTCTTGCTGGAGTGTCTGATATGCGGTTTCGAGTCGACTCTCAAGACTCATTAGTTCGGCCTCAATATGCCGTTCAGCAGCGTGATCGAGAGAGGCTCCCAGCTCCTGTAGACGAGCCGTAACAGTCGACTGGTAGGCGTTATCCAGTGCAGTAGCATGGGCCGTGAGCTGGTTCACGACCGTCGTTTGGTAGGCCGTATTGAGCGTCGTCGACAACTGCTCGAACTCGCTTTCGAGAGCAGCACGTTCAGGGACGATCTCGCCTGCGTGAGTCGGTGTCATGAACCGATGGTCGGCCACCTCGTCGGCGAGTGTTCGGTCGTCCTCGTGGCCAATTCCGACTGCTGTTGGGGTATCGGTGTTCGCAATCACCCGACAAATAGGTGTCTCGTTGAAGACTCGGAGTGTCTTGTCTGCACCGCCGCCCCGCGTCACGATGATCACGTCGACCGTCGCATCCTCGTCGAGCGTAGCCACGCCACTCATCAACTCTTGGAGGGCATCTGGACCCTGGACGCTCGCGTGCTGAACTTTGATGTCGACATCAGGGTAGCGACTGTGGAGAGCAGTGACCGCATCCACCCGTGCATCGCTGTCTGCTGAGGTGACAATCCCAATGGTTCCTGGAAGCTCCGGAAGGGACTGCTTTCGCTCATCAGCAAGCAGGCCATCCTCGGCGAGGAGTTGTTTACTCTCAGCATAGATTTGGCTGTAATCGCTCTCGCCCATGTCGACGACATCGGTTACGAGAATTGAGCAGGAGCCCTGTGGCTCGTAGAAGGACAGCTCTCCTCGAACCGCCACCCGCATCTCTTCTTCGGGTTCGATATTTGCCCGG
>Ga0306874_100578_pt1 | contig 11075 bp, 7 predicted proteins | sample AntCluMetagen315_FD_190406 | JGI IMG/M metagenome (GOLD analysis project Ga0306874, IMG submission 190406) | Saline lake microbial communities from Club lake, Antarctica - Metagenome #315 (v2) (version 2) | ecosystem: Environmental > Aquatic > Non-marine Saline and Alkaline > Saline | place...
CGTCAAGGCGGTTGACGAGAAAGTTAAGAAGCTGGTCCTCGTGGATCTCACCGTCTGCTTGTTTGGTTTTAGACACACCTTCAGCAAGCAGACGTTCTAACTAAGCGGCTTTGTGAAGTACTGAATTTGGTGTTGATTTCCAGATTTTTTGCCGTGTGCCATCCCTCGTATTTGCTTAGCTCTTCGAGAATATAGGGATCTGCGGGTACAGCCCATTCAACCTCTCGATACATATGAATTAGTTCTTGATTATTGTGTCTGAGGTATATACTCGCCGAAAGGATTCTCTACGCTATTACCAGATAGTTACCAATTCAAACGGTATTTATAGTATACGTTCGAATGTTCAAGTTTATATACCGGTTGCTCAGTAGTATCTCTCAGAGCCAATTCCATGCTTCCACGAATCTCCGACATTCCGGGCGGTAGCGGATTGGCTACTAATCACCAAATATGTCACAGACTGACGATTCCTCCTTGCAGGAACATACAACAGTTCGTCCCCGTCGACCTCCTGGACTCACCTTCGGGCTCACAGCCCTGACGGCGATCCTGCTCTCAGCGGTCGCGATTGATCCGGTCGTTGCTCAACAGCCGTTGCAGAGCTCTGTGTGCGATGCCGAGAATCTCCCGGGCATGATTGAGGGATTCTTCCAGATCACGACGGCTCTCGGTATTATGGGTCTTGTAGTGGTCTGGCAGGCCGACTCCCTTATCGATATGTTCACGCTCGATCCCGAGCAGAAGAGAGGGATCAAACAGCACAAACGATCAGCGATGAAGTCGGCTGTCATCCTCGTCGTTCTCGGGCCACTGTACACGGTAGCCGGATCGATCATGGGCCTTCCACTGGCAGAGTGCGTCAATCTCTCGCCTTGGTGAGCTGGGGATCATTCCCAATTCGAAATCATATGCAGGGGCACCTCTCCGTACTGCTGGGCATTCTCCTTGTGGGTTGCGTAGCCACAGGTGTCGGTATAGCAAGTCCACCACAGCCTGGAACGGCCGAAAACGGTCTTTCTGCGAACGAGACAGCCACACTTTGGTCGGGCGACTCTGATAACTACATCACTCAAGAAGAGTACTACCAGCGCTACGGCCACGAGCGGTCGACTGCAGCTCAAGTTGCGAATGGGACGGACATCACGTTCAAGCGGCCACCTGCGACTGCCGAAACGTGGACACGCAACGACTTCGAGGACCTCGAAGCAGGTGGTTCGGGAACCTCCCTCTATCCACCTCACGCATCACTCGACAATGGTGTATTTGTCAAGAATGCCCATGCGACAGTGTTCGCAATCCAGCCGTCGACACGAGGTCACCTCGATTCCGATGAAACCCCGCTCTACATCGCCCCAGAGGGGACGATGCGTGGGTTCGTCGATTACCGAGTTCGCATTCCAGACGGTGATTCGTCGGGAAGTACGACAGTCGACTGGTCGCTCTCTTCTCACGAGATTGAGGAAGTGCGACTGAAGAAAGACGGAGAGACAATCGCACAGGCCGAGGGGTCACACACGCCAATACTCGACTACCAAATCGACGAGGGACGGAGTGTCAGCCTCACACTGGAGGCAGACATCCATACACGTCTGAAGAAAACAACGCGAATCGATCGGGGGAATTACACCGACGTCTACGTCGACTACCCGATTGAGACACGGACGGTTTCTGATTCAATCGATGTCGAGATCTACGATCTTTCGGCGACAACATCCTTCGCTGAGTATCCTAACGGTGATACTGGGGTTGCGATCTTCCAGTCACGCCCGTGGCAGGGGTACAAGCTGACCGCAGATAGCGACACAAAGGTGCGGGGTGTCTGGCGGTTCTACACTGCTCGCGATTCCAACTGGGATCGGCTCGTCAGGTCGGATCGGTCCGGCAGTGACGAAGTCGACTCCGAGGCGATCCCGGTGTACGTCCATGCGTACCCCTCTCGGATTGGTCCACGCGCTGAACCGGAACGCGACGGCCCGCGAATCACCGACACGTGGGGGTCAGAACGAAGATCACCTGCCAGGACGATCGGCGAGAACGTCAATATCGAGGTGGTAGATCAGTCCTACACACCTACATTCGGTGTTGCTGTCCGAGCTGAAACAGTCGACCGAGACGCCCTCCGTGTTGATGGAATCGTTCGAGGAGTGAGCGCGTCACTCACTGAGCCCGAGACTGGTTCTGAGCGCCAACTCCGACGCAGTAATCTCTCACTTACGGTAGTCGACAAGAATTCCTCGCACGCTACATTGCGTGTTGAGCTTCGTGACAACCAAACTGGCAAGCCGATTGTCCTCGACAACGACGGTCGACTGGCTCCCTTCGGTGGGGACATTCGGAATGGCTACATCACCGTCGACGACCAACGCCTCGTGACCAACGAGTCTGGAGTCGCACTAATCACGGTCGACTCTCCTGGACTCTACACAGCAACCTACCATCCCGGATCGTGGCTCAGCCACAACCCGGCATACGTACGTGAGACAGCAACCACTCGCTGGCATCCACTCGGGACGCTCGATAGCTGGTTTGGGTTGATCTTCAATGCAGGCTGGCAGCTCATCCCGTTCTTTGTGATGTTCTATGCGGGCCACCGATTGCTCCGGATGCTTGGCCCGGAGGACTTCTTCGAATGAGAATCATGACTAAATCAAATCCACACATTAGCAGACGCACCGTCTTCCGAACAGTTGCGGGTACAGCACTGGCAGGCCTTGCTGGCTGTCTCGGCGATAATGAATCAGGGGCACCCGATGACGACACTGACCCACTGGCGGGTCAGGACCAGATCAAGCGTGTCGCCGTCGAGGGAACGACGTTAATCGTCGAACTCTCCGCAGGAGCCGAGGTCGACCAGATCAACCTGATTGAACCGAACGGCGAGTTCTTCGGTCAACGTGACGTGGCCACTGGTGCCCAGCAGGTCTCGTTTGAACTCAGAACCAGTTATGTGCCCGGTGAGTACCGTGTCGTTGCGCTGGATGGGGAAGAAACAGTGGCTGAGGTTTTGACTGAAATCCAACCGGAAATACAGATCTTGGATGTCGGGCTCTTCCGGAACAATCCCGACAAGCCGTGGGATGATATCTACGGAGATACTGAGACAGACCGACTAAAGAATGGTGAAGCATTCGTAACAGTGGCAAACACTGGGACTGGTCCCGAGGCTATTGTTAAATTAGTTTTTTCTGGTGATGTTCCCAATCCGGTCGAAAATCCACGCCAGAGTGGAATATACAAAACCGAACAAGTAGTACTCCCTTCTGGCGAAGAAACGGATCTCTTCAGTAATTCGTTCCCATTCGGATCTGTATCAGTGGAGGGGATGGGGTGTTCTCCGGACACTAACCGTGGCCAATTCACAGTTACCATAGAGACGAAAGTAGGCGACAGCGAGGTTACGAAGTCATACAATGTCGACTACTCTGGATCTCTCGAAATGAGTGATTGTGAGATCACTATCACAGAGGTCTGACGATGGTTGATCTTGTCGACGTCGTACTAGAGGGTGTCAAAGGCGTCGTAGATTGGTTCATTGAGCTATTCATGGACGGGCTTCGGTCAGGATATCAAACACTAACTGAGGGTATGTTTGGCACACCGACACCACAGACAAATGGTGGATTCGTCTTCGGGGAAGCAATCACTGCCCCGTGGTCGGCAATCCAGGATGCATTGGTCGGTGGCGATATCATGTTGATTTCTTTGTTACTGCTCGTAGTGAGCGTGCAGGCCCGACATACTATTCGAATCTTCAACATCGGGAACGCCTACGAAGCTCGAAAAACTCGTAAAACAGCTTGGGTTGGGGCCTTTCTCATCCTTACGTGGTACTGGATCGGCGTTCTCACACTCTATCTCATTGATGGATTCACTATCGCATTAATTCCTGATCTCTCCTCAATAGCCGCGGCGATGATTCGCTTCTTGGGTGTTTCGATTACAAACCCCGGCTTAGGGCTGTTGTTTGCTCTTATTGGTGGGATCTCAATGTGGGCCTTGGAGGCTCTGTTCTTTATCCGCGAGATCCTCCTCTACGTATATCTCTACGGGATGCCGATTGCTCTCGCATTCGCATATGGGAACATCCCTGTCGTATCTGAGATCGCAATGGGATTCGCCAAACGGTTCGTTCCATTGGCTGTTCTGCCGCTCCCAGCAGCAATGGTATTCAAGAGCTATGATTTGCTGTACGGTAGTGGAACGCTTGAACCGAGTACGGTGTTTCTGCAGTACCTTGTAGCAGTGTCTCTCCCCGTTATTGCTCTCTACCTCACCTGGAAGACGTTCAAATACGCGACACCGCTGACTGCCAAGGTCATCGGTGGAACGACCAAAAGCGCGGCTCTCATCGGTGGAGTCGCTGCTGGCGCGTATGTCGGCGGCGCTGGTGTTGCAACGACCGCTGCACAGTGGGGCCCGAGAGCCGCCGCTGGGCAAGCAGTCGCCCAGAAGGTCGCTGGGAGAAATGGCCGCTCAGACCCAGAGTCGACTGACGAGAACAGTGCAGAATCGAACACCGCGCCATCCTACCGACGTACCGAATACGACCGCGGAATCTACTGATAACTCAAACTAATGGATCAAGACGCAGCAGCACGGCGGATTATGGATCAGTTCGGCGAAGAAAGCCGCATTCCCTACCTCAACATCGAGGAGGGTGACGTTGGAGTCCTCATCTCCTTTCCGATCATCGGGCTTCTCATCGCTGGCCTCACAGGAGTCGACTCACTTTCCCTCCCCTTCGTGGTGGGCGGTCTGGGATTCGGTTTCGCAGTCATCTACGTCTCTCCCGACCACGTGAATGCGTGGACGTGGACGAAAGACGTCTATCGGTACGTCAAAAGACCGCAGGTTACGTTCAACGCCCCGGCCGAGGCCGACAGCGAGACGAATGAGACCGTCCGCAATGAGGGCGGCCTCGCTAACTACACACCGTTCAAACCTGATGAGCGAACGCAGGATCTCACGAACGTTGAACGGGCATGGCCGGGTGCCGGAGCGATTCAGCGTACCGACGGTACGATGGAGGCCTTCATCGAGATCTCTCCGGGGAACATGGATTTTGCAATGTCGGCTGACTGGGCACAACTCCAGGAGGCAGGCGAAGAGTTCGCCAACAAAGAACTCGACTCAAAACTCAAACTCCACGCGACAACCCGTGCATTTCCGGTCGAACAAATCACCGAGACAATCGAGGAACGGCTCAGCGATGAGGACGTTACGCAGAACACGATCTTCCGGGAACTCCTCGAAGAATATCAAGAGACTCGTCCCAGAGAAATGCGAGAACGGGGGACCCAACAGATGCGGTACTACGTCGGCGTCGAGGTCACTCCGCTGGAAGTCTACGACCGGTTCCGTGATGAAGGAACACCGGCTGAGAAACTGACACAGTTCCCCGTTATCGGGTTTCTGTTCAATCCGTTCGTGACTCGGCGAGAGGATTTCACCGATGTTGAACGCCGTGTCAAGATGTTCGAGAAGCTCGATAGCCGAGTTAATGATGTCCAGACGGAGTTCATCCAACAGGCCTCTGGCTGGTCGGCTCGGCGTCTCAGCACTGTCGAGCTGTTCGTGTTGAATATGGATTTCTGGAACGGTCGTGAGCACGATCAGGACGAGGCAGTACACGTTGTTCGCAAGCAACCGATCATTGGTCACTCACGCCGGGAGGATGAGACCAATGTCTAGTATTTTGCAGTCGAGTGGTGTGTCGGCCCAACTCACTGAGTGGCTACTCAATCCAACGTCGACCGAAGGAGCTGTCGTCTACCTTGTGTTGATCGTCGCCATTGGTGTCGCCGGGAAACTTCTCTGGGAGAGGCGAAATACGGACGACGAACCAGAGGTCGACTTTAGCGATCTCCTTGACGAAGAGACGCTTGAAGCGGGTCATGTTGAAGGCCAACTTCTCGATGATATCTCAGAGTCACATAAAACAGTGACAGCACCCGCAGCCATCGAGTGGGACACACGAGCCGCCCACGTTGGCGAGCAGTGGACGTCGACGCTCTACATTGCTGACTATCCTGATTACCCGAGCGACGGGTATCTCAGCGACCTCTTCGAGCTGACCGACGTTGAATTCGATCTCACGACCCATATCACGCCGAAGAACCAACAGCGAGCTCGGAACGAACTCCAGGATCTCGCAGACGACCTCCAAGTCGACGCCGACCTCGAACAGAGTATCCGTAGTTCATACCTTCAGGAGCGAGCCAACGAGGCTGCACTAACCTACAAGGCCGTCGAGAATGGGGCGAACGTCTTCGGACAAGCACTGTTCGTTACCGTTAGAGCCGACGACAAGGACGACCTCCAAGATGCAGTCCAGAAGGTCAAGAGTGCACTCCGTGATGAGCCTGCGAACCTCACGCCAAAGACCGCGATCTGTCGACAGGACCTCGCCTTGCAGTCGGCCGCCCCAATCGGATCCAATGTCTTCGGTCGAGAATCAATCGCCCTTGGTGGGGCTGTTGGCGCATTACTCGCCTCACCGCACAACGCAACTATCCTGGAAGAAGGCGGTGTCGAGTTCGGTATTCATAAGGACAACCAGAGCCCGGTCGTGATCGATCCGTTTGCTCGTGACAACGGCTATGCGATGTTCACCGTCGGTGATACCGGCTCAGGAAAGTCATTTGGCTCGAAGCAGAATTTCATCCGATCTATCGAGCAGAGCAAGGACCGAATCGGCATCATCCTCGAACCGTTGAACAACTGGGCAGGCGTCTCCGAGGCCCTCGATGCGAAGCGTATCACGGTCGGTGGGACACTCGGCCTCAATCCCTTGGAAATTCGCCGTACGCCCGACCACGTCCAACGAGCAATGGGCGAGGACGCGAGCCCATTCAACGAGAAGCTCGACGACGCCATGAGCTTCCTGACCAACTTCTTTGCGCTCCGGGGTATCTCGCTGGGAGACAGACGAACAACGCTTGAGCTGGGTCTTAAGCGAGCCTACAGACGCAACGAAATCACCGACGACATCTCAACGCACGGCAATCCCAGTCCGACGATCCGCACGATGATGGACCTCTTCGAGGAGATGGTCGACAATCCAGAGGAGTTTGTGGTCCGTTCGGACGAAGAAGCAGGGAAGATCCGTGAAGACGCAACGTGGCTCCTCGATCAACTGCGTCCCTTCGAAGAGGATGGTCGACACGCCAATCTCGGGAAGAATTCGGAGTTCGACATCCGTGACGAGAAGGTAATCTACCTCGATCTTGCCCAGCAGGAGGGCAGCGTCGACAGTAGCACGGCGCTCACAATGCAGTTGCTCATCTCACTTGTCTACGAGCGGGCCAAAGAGACGGACAAGGAGGTCGTGTTTGTCATCGACGAGGCTCGCTACATCATGCAGGACGCTGCGAGTCTCTCATTCTTGGAGACGGTGTTCCGACATCACCGCCACCACGACCTCTCGATTCGACTAGTCACACAGACCGTCGACGAGTTCTTCCAGCACACCGAATCTGAGGCCATCCTTGATCAATGTGCAGTCAAGCAGTTCCACCGCCTCGATGGAATGGACGACCAGTGGGCGAAAGAATTCGGGCTGAACTACGCCCAGATGCGCTACGTCCAAGACGCAGTTCCGGGTAATGAGGAGGCTGGCTTTTCGGAGGCTCTCGTCGGCGTCGACGGAGAGTGGCGCGGGATTCGGGTCGAAGCAATGGCCAAGGAGAAGCAGGTGATCGACTTCGATCCGAGCAAGGGACGGTCGACGCTCCCTGGTGCTGGCGAGACGGCTATCGAGGAGGATACTGAGCGGTTCCGAGAGCAGTTAGAAAAGCAGTTGACCAATGGAGAGGATCGACAATCAGACGCCGTCCCTCCGAAGCCAGACGGCGGTTTAGTGGAGGGTGAGGACAATGCGTGAGTACCTCCGGGTTACACCCACATCTGAAGAAGTCGCAGCGAGTGATATCCCTACTGTTCTCACGAGCCTGCACAAACTGGCCAGTGAAGGGTCGGGTGGTCTACTGAATGCGTTGAATCCGCTGCACAGCAACCACCCGCCTCGGTTTGAATTTCTCGCGCTCAGCGAGGGTAAGGACGAGCCAGTCGAGTTCTATTACGGTGTCGACGAACACTTAGATACACTGGAGACTCGGCTGCGGTCTATCTACCCTACGACGTTCGATATCGAACGTGTCGAGGTCGACCTCGAAACAAAGCTTGTCCCGGCTGTGGAGTTCTCTCGTGAAGAGTTTGCTGAGGCAGTGAACGGTAACGGATTACTGTATGAGTATGCTGACGAGGAGCTCCAACCGATCTCCGCCGGGAATCTCGAAAATAGAGATATAGACGAGGCCGCTTCGAGCACAGAATCGCCTGTGGGTGATGGTGGTACAGTAGTCGACGAAGATTCCGAGACGTGGATCGAGGTCGGAGATGACGCTGTTGCGGTTGGCTTATCGAATGCCCGCTCTCCTGATGACAGCCAATACCCGAATGACAGACCGACGTTGACTGATCGAGATACTATTCTCGCTCGTCCAGCAATAGATTCACTACATCCCCGAGGTGTCCGGTGGTGTGGGACCGCCATTCGAAAGAAAGACTGGATGACGACGTTGACTCTCTTTACAGAAACCACAAAAGGGACGTCGACCAGATCGACTACTCCTCCACTGGTAACACTCGTCGACCAGTTGAGCGATATCGAGTACCCGATTGCATTCCAAGCCGTTTTTCAGCGCCGCGACAGCTGGAAAGCCGACGGAGACCTTCGAAAGGAGGATCTTGCCGATGGTCGTGATACACTCTCTCAAGAACTACTTGGGCCACTTCTAGAAGTCGAAGACCGGTCGACAAGCACAAAAGAACGGAAGCTGACCGAGTCAGTCCAGGAACGAATCGACCGGATCACTGCTAAAAATTCCAGTCGGACGTTCACAGCTAATTTGCGTGCTGTTGTGGTGCCACCAGAGAACGGTGAGCAGATCGACTCACAGCTTGCTTCGCTTCGACCAGTTTTCGACCCCCTCGATGGCCCATTCTATGGACTCGACGGCCAACCAGTAGGAGAAAGGGGATGGCGAAAAGCGACAAAGAAAAAGAAAGGTCGAACGTTGCTCAAGCGTGTTCTCAATCGAGAGCTCACGACTGGTCGTGGAAAGACTCGTCCTGATTTAGTATTGAGTGGTGACGAACTCGCCAACTTCATTCTCGTGCCTTCGGCCGACCAACTCAGCGTCGAGGGCACCAGAGGCACACGCGCAGAACAGCAGAGTCGAAATCCGCTTCCACGGCCACACCAGGACCTCATGGGTGAGTTCCGCGATGGAATGGCCATCGGGTATGCACTCAGTGAGAACGGTGAGGCCGAAGACACCCCGACACACATCCCACCGGGATTACTGCCAACGCACTACGGTCGGTTCGGAACCACTGGGTCAGGAAAGTCGAAGGCGCTGATCAACGATATCCTCTCGCTGTACGAAAACACAGAGGGACCAGTCATCCTCATCGATCCGAAAGGCGACGGGATGACCCAGAACTATATGCGGGCTCATGCTCGCAAGTTTGGAACCACCGACCTCGAAGAGAACGTGATCCACTTCCCCGTTCCAGATATCCTTCCCGGCTTTTCGTTCTTCGACCTCGAACCGTCGATAGAACGCGGTCGACGCCGTGTGGACGCTGTCCAGCGGAAAGCCGACCACTACGAGGAGATCCTGAAACTCGTGATGGGCGAGAATCGATACGAGCGGGCTACCGTTGCTCCCACACTCATCAAGACTCTCATCAAGACCCTCTTTGACGAGGAGTATGGCCGCGAAAACGGGCTCTACCGTGAGTCGACTGACTACTTTTCTCATCGCCAGCTCGAATATGCTGTCGACAAGCTCTGGGAGGCTGGCCCACCACAACCCAATCCCGACGAGACCCCTCAATCAGACGACGAGGAAGTCATTCGAGTGATTCGCCGGCAACTCCAACTCGACTCGAAGACCTTCGGCAATGTGATGGGTGGTGTCGGAAACCGTCTGGCATACATTTCGCAGGATACCCACCTGCGACGCATCTTCAACAACACCGAAAACCGATTCGATTTCCGTGATCTGATCGACCAGAACACGGTCATTCTCTTCGACCTCGGTGATCTCCGCGAGGAGGCAGCCCGAATCATGACGGGTGTGATTCTGACCAACCTTGATGATGCGCTCAAAGAGCGAAAACGCGACCTCGCACAGTACTCAGACGACTACGTTGTGAACCTGATTGTCGACGAGGCTGCATCGGTCGTGGTCTCGGGCATCATGAACGATCTGCTCGAAAAGGGTCGGGGCTTCCGCCTCTCGGTTGGACTCTCAATGCAGTTTCCCGAACAGATGGAGGTCGAAGGCGGTCGGAAGGTCTACCTCAACGCCCTGAACAACATCGGGAGCTCACTCATCGGGAAGATCAACGTCGATCGGGAGTTGGCCCGAGCAATGGCCCACGAAGAAATGGACCCCGTCGACTTTGCAAACCGGATTCGCTCACTGCCTCGTGGTGAGTGGATTGCGAGCTTACCGAGTCCGGTGTTCGGAGAGACGGGGCCGTATCCATTCAGTATCAAACCGCTCCCTATCCCAGCGGGCCATCCCGAGAGCGACTACCCACTCACGCCTCGTGAAGAAGCCAGATTCGATGAGACACTCTCAGCGATCCATAGCCGAGCGACCGACACATTCGGAGTGCCGGAATCAACAGCTCCGACCACACAAACACCAGCAGCGCTCCGTGAGGTTCTCAGCGTCACCGACGACAAACTGGATGTCGCTCTCGCAAAGGTACTGCGGAGTTTGCAGCTTCAAGACGGAGTCCGTGAGGAGAATGGGGAGATAGGAGTCGAGCAGGTTGATCAGGAACTCCGTCGACTGTTCGAAGATGTTGAGATCGATCCGCCATCATACGATGAACTAGCAGACATCCGCCAACGTACTCGGTTCCTAGAGACGAGCGTCGACCTCGATGCCGACGAGGTCGTTGTTCGATTAACCGCAGCGGGCGAAGACGTAGCTGCCCCCGATACAGGTGAAGTGCAAGCTGCTGGCAGCAGTGGCCATGATGACGCACTC
>Ga0306874_100647_pt1 | contig 9897 bp, 7 predicted proteins | sample AntCluMetagen315_FD_190406 | JGI IMG/M metagenome (GOLD analysis project Ga0306874, IMG submission 190406) | Saline lake microbial communities from Club lake, Antarctica - Metagenome #315 (v2) (version 2) | ecosystem: Environmental > Aquatic > Non-marine Saline and Alkaline > Saline | place...
TAGATAAAACGGATCGGCATGGTCCACCATGCACGTCCGGAACCGATAGGTTGTGACTCTCTATTGCCCCTCTCTGATGCCGTCGCGTACAAGCCATCACCGTCGGTGCTTGGTACACCACCCACGTGGGTTATCGGCCTTCGTGGCGAACCACCGGTATGGCTACCGTGATGGAATTTACGAGTCCGGCGGACGAGCTTCCATTGGGGACGGTCTTCGAAAACCTCCCCGAGGTAACAATCAACATGGAGCGACTCCTCCCGCAGGAGGACCTGATAATCCCGTATTTCTGGGTCCGGGGTGCGGCCGCCGAGGACATCGAAGCTGCGTTCGAAACCCACGCTGGATTGGTTACGCTCAAACTCATCGACAGCGTCGACGACGAGTATCTCATGCGTGCAGAGTGGGAACCGGAGTATTTCGGCATCCTGAGCGCCCTCACCGAAACCAACATCTCCGTCCTCTCCGGAGTTGGAACGAAAGCGGGGTGGGACTTCGAAGTCCGCGGTGAGAGCCGTGAGGCGATCAGCGACTTCCGTACCAACTGCCAAGCGCACGACATTCCCATCGAGATTACCGCAGTTCACCAGTTGCTCCCGATACAGGGCGACGACTACGAGTTGACCGACACCCAGCGAGAAGCGCTGGTGTTGGCTTACGAACGCGGATACTTCGATTCGCCACGTGAGGCCTCGCTCGAGGATATCGCCGCGGAACTCGGAATCACGCAGCAGTCGCTTTCGTCTCAACTCAGACGCGGTCACCGACGGCTCATCGGCGGGACGCTCATCAATCAGTGATTTCGACCGGAAATCCGAACAGTAGTATTAATACCTCCTGTATAATCAGTGGCTGTGTTAAACCGCCGCAGACCGCTAGAGTACCGTAGATATCTATGACTGCCAGTTTAGCCAGTGCCGAGTTAGAGTCGCTTGAGTTCGATCGGGAGTCAGACACGTATCGTGCCCGGTACGATCAGGACGCGACTGCCACGAGCATGGCCGTTGTCGCCGCAGTGTCGAACGTTCTGGATACCGACCCGCTCGAACTGGACCCGCTCCACGACACGATCGATACCGATGCCCTCGACGATCTGGTTCGATGTCGGGGCCCGCCGAACGAACCGGTCGACGTCTCGTTTACGGTCGAAGGGCACAAAATAACCGTGTTCAGCGACGGGGAGGTAACGCTCTCACCACCGAACTCCGAACGGGCCGCCGGCGAGACCGTCGGAATCACGCGCCAATGACTACCGACGAGACGCTGCCCTCGTCCGAAGCGGAGTTGCGCGCCGAACTGAGAGCGCTCCTTCGTCGCGCGTACGACAGTGATCTCGAGATCGAAGGCGGGTGGGACTGTCGGAACGGAACCGACTATCCGGACTGGGACGTGATCGTTACCGAAGTACGAAAGAACGAGGTTCCGAAACAGGAGATTCCGGCGACAGACGAGTGACGGAGGGCACGTGCCGCGTGTGAAACGGGTTCTCTGAGCGGTGAGTGAAGTGGGTGGGTGGAGCGGTTTCGTCGGGCGGGAACAATCGTGACGAAGCGTTCTCTCCCGTGGCAACACGGGATCACCACGCCCTCTCCAGCCGATTTCACCGGGCGCTGCGCGTGGTTCGCGGGACCGTCGGTCCCGTGCGAACGCTCGCACGGTTGCGGGGTGCGGTTCATCACCGACTCGTCGCTTCCAATTGTCACCGCTCGCTTCTCGAGGCGCTCCCACGGGCCGCGCCTCGCATTCCCACCGCAACATAACGCACACCACCGCGGACGGTTGACCGATTCGGCATGAGACGTGCGACACACCTGTCCGAATCGGTTCCCAGACCGAGCGAACTACGACATATCGAGTAGAGAAGCAGCGAGCGTTCGGCGAACGCCATCACTCCGTCGCGGTCGCACCGGCATCCTCTGCGTCGGGTGGGGCCGTCGAGCCGCCACCACCGCCGCCGAACAGCCGGCCGCCGCCCGTGAGGACGTAGAGGACGGCGAGGCCGAGCAGGTAGGTCAGCGAAATCGGGATGGCGAACAGCAACATCATCAGGATCCCCTTCGGGCTGAAGAAGGCGGCGATGACGAAGATGCCGACGACGACCGGCCGCCAGCGCTCGAGCATCGAGCGGTAGCTGGCGACGCCGCCGACGTGGAACAGTCCCATCGTGACGATGATGTTGAGAAGGAAGCCGATGCCGACGGTCGTGGCGATCACGAGCCAGAAGAAGCTCTTGATCCGGTAGGAGATGACCATCCCGTTGCTGATCGCGTCCGAGACCAGATACGAGATGATCGTTGGCGCGACCCAGAAGAACCCGAGATAGGTTCCGACGGCGAAGCCGACGAGCAGGCCGCCGCCCCAGACGACGAACGTGCGCCGGTCGCCGTACACCAGCCCGCGCTCCTTGGCGGCCGGCCAGGCGTAGAACAGTATCACCGGCAACGTGGCGACGAGCCCGGCGAGGGCACTCACTTTCGCCTCGAAGATGAGCACTTCGACCGGGTGCAACGCGACGACGATGTCCATCGCTTCGATGAGTTCGCCGAGGTCCATCCCGCTCGGGTCGATGTCGTTGCGGGTAGCGACCTCGTCGAGCACGTTCTGGGGAACCCGATCGAGGAAGAGCCTGAGGATGTCCCCGAGACCGCCCGAGTAGAGCCAGAAGAAGGTGCCGCCCATGACGACCATGAACAGCCCGACGATGCGGAACACCTTCGAGGTGAGACTGTTGAAGATGAAGGCGATGTCGTAGGCGTAGCCCCCGATGTCGTCCTCGTCCGTCTCCTCTTCAGTGAACGGGTCGAGCATGCCGGCCGCGGTGCTAGCGAAGAGGCTCTCGTCCTCGCCGGTGTCACCGCCTGCGGCGCTCGCGGTACCGCCCGCGGCCGCGCCGTCACCGCCATCGTCGGCCGTCTCGATCGAATCGAACCTGTCGAGGATGGCTTGTGCCTTTTCCCGGTCGTCGTCGTACATCGCCTGCCGGGAGTACTCGAGCGCCTGGTCCTCGCTCATACTGTGGAAGACTTGCACCGACACGTCGTCGATGTCCTCGACCGCGAGCGTCTCGAAGTCGACGTCCTCGTGGGTGTCGGCCCGTCGAATGTCGTCCGCTCGCGGATAGACCGGTTGCTGGAGCACGTGGATCGTGTAGCCAAGCAGGACTACGAACCCGACGGCGGCGCTGACCAGGAGACCGACCGCGATCTCACCGGCGAGACCGTGCGTGTTCGCCATCGCCTCGAGTCCGAGGGTCCCGCTGGGGCGCAGCCACGACGGGAACGTCGGGTAGACGGACTCGCGGAGGTAGCCGAAACCGCCCTGGTTGACGGCGACGGAGATCGCGGCCGCGACGACGGCGAGCACGCCGCCGAACTGGAGGAGACGCCGCTTGACGTGGTCGGTTCCCGTCCCCTCGGATTTCGCCGCGCCGCGCCGACGAACGTTGGTGACGACCTTCGCCAGGCCGAGGCTGAAGACGTAGAGGATAACCATCGGCATGGCCCACATGACCTGTGTGAACGGATCCGGCGGCGAGAACAGGGCCCCGAAGATGACGATCCCGACGACGGCGTGTCGCCACTTGTCCCGGAACGTCTCGTAGGGAACGATCTCGGTGTAGGACAGCACGCCCATCAACAGCGGGAGCTGGGCGGCGAGTCCGAACGAGAGCGTCAGCAGCGCCATGAACTCGGTGAACTCGGTGATCCCGTAACTGGGTTTGACGCCGGCGCTGACGGCGTTCCCCGCGAGGAAGCCGAACGCGTACGGGAAGAAGATGGTGTAGGCGTAGATGACCCCCGCCACGAACAGCGAGAGCGCCATCACGACGAAGCCGGCGATATACCCCTTCGAGATCGGGACGACGCTGTGATAGCCGCGCCGACGGATCGCTTTCCGGGAGAAAAAGAGCAATGCGGGAATCGCGACGACGGCGCCCGTGATCATCCCGATCTTGGCCTGTAAGAGGATCACCTCGAACGGCGTTCGCGTGATGATGTCGGTCGAGCCGGCGATCTCCTCGTTCATCTGCCCCTTCGCGGTCGCCTCGAGGAAGTCCCAGACGACCACGCGGAGCGCGTAAAAGGAGCTGACAAAGCCGATGAGAAAGACGATAAATACCTTCTGCAGGTGCTCTTGGGCACCCGAGAGGAGCGCGCCGATCGTCTCCCGGCCGCTGTTGATGGCTCGGGCGGTGTCCTCGTCGACGGCAGAACTCATTGGGTTGGGGTAACTGACATCCAGTTATCAACCTTTCGAGTGGGTGTGCGGGTTCGTGGGGCGATCGAACGGCCTTCTCACTCTTGAGGGGTAGTCGTAAGAAAAAGGCCTATAACCGGTGGCCTATCAGTATTCCGTAGATGTCGGACGAGCCGGCGGACGATCGCGATGCCGAGTCTCCCGAAGAGTCACGGGACGACCCCGATATCGAGGGCTCTGACGAGACACGGGGCGACCTCGACGAGCGACCGCTAGCTCCGGACGATGCCGCCGAATCCGACCCTGACCCCGCCTCCGATACCGGATCGTCAGCGACCGACGGCGCGGCGTCGCCGAACCTCGAGACCGACGGCGAAGGCGTCGTCGGCGATCCGCATACCCCCGAGCAGCCGTACCCCGATCCCGACGACGATATCGGCGGACTCTCGACGCCGCCGGACGACGAGGAGATGCCCCTGGCCGATCACATCGAGGAGATGGTGCTCCGGCTGGCGGTCGTCTTGCTGTTCGGAGCCGGCGGGACGGCGATCGGGCTGCTGTGGGCCTCCAACGCGATTGAATTCATCTGGTTCAACGTTTTCCCCTACGACGCCGGCGAGGTCCCGCCGCCCCACGTTTACAACCCGCTCGAGCTGTGGTTGACCCGGATCAAGATCTCGTCGCTGCTCGGGATCATGATCGCGCTGCCGGCGTTTGTCTACGAGTGTTACCTGTTCATGCGGCCGGGGCTGTATCCGAACGAGCGCAAGTACTACCTCGCGGCGGTGCCGACGAGCGTCGTTCTCGGCGCGATCGGGATGTTGTTTTCCTACGTGCTCGTGTTGCCGATCCTCTTTCGGTACTTCACCTACTACGCGGAGGGAAGCGCCGATATCGCGTACGCGCTGGGCGACACGTTCAACCTGATCATCACGCTCATGGGCTTTCTCGCGATCGTGTTCCAGATTCCGCTCTTCATCATGCTGGCGATCATGATGGGCGTGACGACCCGCCGCTGGCTGGCCCAGAAGCGACTGTACTTCTGGGCGGGCTTCGCGGGGCTTTCGTTCATGTTCACGCTCGACCCGACCGGGATGGCTCCCATCCTGGTCGCCGTCACGATGATCCTGCTGTTCGAAGGGACGCTGTTCGTCCTGAAGTGGGTCGGACGCGAGTAGTCCGACTCGAGCCGGTATCGATGCATTTTCGCTCCTACCGGCTGTCAGCACGTGCGATCGATACCCCGGGTAGTTCCCGACAGGCGTGATCGGTCGTCTATAGTAGCCACTGAAACGATTCACACACTGATCGGACAGCTGTCGGTCGAGCAGGCGTGCAATGACTGTCAGTGACTACTATAGTGGGACCCGACGGTCTACTCTTGGGAATACGTAGCACGGAATACATTCGTGGACATCTGTCCGCTCGGTTCGGCGGAATAGCCGCCGTTTAATCCCCTTATATTCTCCCTATCCGTTCGAATATTGCGGACTCTCTCCGATTCGACCGAGGAAATACGGAGTTTGTAAACGATTACCGTTTAGTAGTTGCATATATTTTCTTGAGGCGTGAAACTCTGAATGATATCGGGCAAATATCTCCCCGATAGGTGTGATTACAAATCACACATTCCCGTCCGCGTCGCGTCCCGGAGGTGTGAGCCGTGACCGATCTGGTGCCGACCACGTGTATGCGATGTGCGGTCGGCTGCGGGCACGTCCAGCAGGCTCCCGACCGCGGCTACGGCCTCGGGACCGTCCGCGGCGATCCGAGTCATCCGGTCAACCGGGGATTGGCCTGCCAGCGCGGCGTCAGCGAGACCGCCGATCCGGGCGGCGAGTGGCTCACCAGGCCGCTCGTACGCAAAGACGGCGAGCTCGTGGCGACCACCATCGAATCGGCCCTCGAGCGCGCGGCGGAAGGCCTCGGTACCGCGCTGGAAGACGGCGGGAGCGACAGCGTCGCGGTCCTGGGGAGCGGGCAGCAGACCAACGAGGCCGCCTACGCCCTGGGCAAGCTCGCCCGCGGCGGCTTCGGGACCCGCTACTACGACGCCAACACGACGCTGTGTATGGCCTCAGCTGTCACCGCCTACTACGACGCGTTCGGCAGTGACGCGCCGCCGCCGACCTACGACGACATCCCCGAGGCCGAGACGCACGTCGTCTGGGGCGCGAATCCGTCGGCCGCCCACCCGGTCATGTTTCGCTGGATCCGCCAGTCTGCCGACGAGGACGACTCCGAACTCATCGTGGTCGACCCCGTTCACAGCGAGACCGCCGAGGTCGCCGACCACCACGTCCCGCTCGAGCCAGGTGCCGATCTCGCGCTGGCTCGAGCCGTTCTCGCTCGCGTCGTCGAGACGGACCGGATCGACGAGGCGTTCGTCGAGGAGGCGACGGTCGGCTTCGACGAACTTCGAGCCGAACTTCCCGACGCGGTCGCCACCGCCGAGATGGCAGGTGTTTCGATGAGTGACGTCGATCACCTCGCGGACGCGCTCGAGGATCCGTCCCTGCTGTACTGGGGGATGGGGATCAACCAGAGCGTCAACGGGACCGCGGCCGCGGGCGCGCTGATCGATTGCTGTCTCGCGACTGGCAACCTCCGGCCGGGTTCAGGACCGTTCTCGCTGACCGGTCAGGCCAACTCGATGGGGACCCGCGTCTGCTCCTCGAAGGGGTCGTGGCCCGGTCACCGCCCGTTCGCGGATCCGGACCACCGCAGGGCGGTCGCCGAGACGTGGGGCGTGCCGGTCTCGCGGTTTCCCGACGACACGGGGCCGGGACCGGTCGGTATCGTCAGCGCGCTCGGCGACGACATCGACGCCGTCTACGCGGTCGCGACCAACCCCGTCGCTGGCATGCCCGACGCGACGCGCGTCCGCGAAAAACTCGAGGACGCGTTCCTCGTCGTGCAGGACGCGTTCCGGAGCGAAACGGTCGAGTACGCCGACGTCGTCCTACCCGCAGCGACGTGGGGGGAGTCCGACGGGACGACGACCAACATGGAGCGGACCGTCTCCCGGGTTCGGGCCGCGACGGAGACCCCCTCCGGCGTCCGGACGGACCTCGAGTTGATCGGCGACCTCGCCGATCGTATCGTCCCCGATCTGTTCGATCGGACACCGGAGCCCGAAGCGGTCTTCGACGAGTTTGCGGCGCTGACAGCCGGCACCCCCGCCGATCTCTCCGGGATCAGCTACGAGCGCCTCGAGGCCGAACGCGCGGTTCGCTGGCCGGCACCGGCACCGGACGTGTCGGCGGGGTACCGGTATTACGAGGCCGGGGATGGCGGCGACGAGCAGACGGGTGACATCGGCGACGAGCAGACAACGAACGATACCGGCGAGCGAACGGCCGACGACGGCGATGCGGTCGACGGCGAGACCGATTCCGGCGGCCCGACCGACGAATCGTGGTCGTTCTACACCCAGTCCGGCCGCGCGCGGTTCTCGACGGGTGAGGCCCGGCCGCTTCCCGAGCCGACCGACGAGTCCTATCCGTTCACGCTGACCACTGCACGCCGCCCGGACGCGTACAATACCGGGGTCCGGACCCGCGAGGACGAACCGCCGACGGCGCGGGTCAGCCCGGCGACGGCCGCCGCGATCGCGGACGAACTCGAGGCCCCCGCTGACGGCCACGTGAGCGACGAGGCCGACGAGGGAGACGAGGACCGGCAGTACGGCCGCGTGGTCTCTCGACGGGCATCGGTCACGGTTTGCGTCGAGACCGACGAGGCGATCCCCGACGGGGTCGTCTGGCTACCGATTCACCACCCCGACGTGAACGACCTCACGCTGCCCGACGTCGACCCGCGCTCGAACGAGCCGAACTTCAAGCAGTGTGCCGTCCGCCTCGAGGCGCCGCGGGAGCGCGACGTCAGGGCGGTCGCGGAAGCGAGTGCCTGAGGACGTATGACCGCGAAATCGACATCTGGTCCCGCGAGCGACGGCACACCCACGATCCGGGGGAGTCCGCGACGGGGCGTCGCGTCCGCGACGCTCGGCTTCTTCGTCGGATTCGCCGGCGTGGTGCTCTACGGCCCCGTCGCGACCGAACTCGAGGGGGCGATGGGCCTCTCTGGGCTCGCGCTCGGACTGCTGGTCGCAGCGCCGCAGTTGACCGGGTCGCTCCTTCGCATTCCCTTCGGCGCGTGGGTCAAGGATGTCGGGGCGGCGAAGCCGTTCCTGGTTTTGCTCGGCGGTGCCGTCGTGGGGATGGCCGGCCTGTCGACGATTCTCGTGACCCTTGGGACCGACGGTCTGACGATGGCCCACTACCCGCTCGTCTTCCTGTTTGGCGCGCTTTCGGGCTGTGGGATCGCGACGTTCTCCGTCGGGGCCGCCCAGACATCGTACTGGTCGCCCGAAGACCGACAGGGAACGATGCTCGCGGTGTACGCGGGGCTGGGAAACAGTTCGCCGGGAATTTTCACGCTCCTCGTCCCCGTCGCGCTCGCCGTGCTCGGCCTGACGGGTGCGTACCTCGCGTGGTTTGGCTTCCTCGTCTGCGGGACGTTCGTCTACGGCCTCATCGCCGTCGATCCCCCGTTCTTCCAGCTCCGGAAGCAGGGGCTCGAGGCCGAGACAGCGAAGCAACGGGCCGAAACGCGGGGCCAGGAGCTGTTCCCGAGCGGGGACGCGATGGCGTCGATCCTGCTCGGGGTTGGGATCGGCGTCGCCAACGCGGCGGTGTTCGGGCTCGTCCCGACATACGTGCCGGAGGCCGTCGGCGGCGCGTCGGGGCTGGTCGGCGGACTCGGCGCGTTCGGCGGCTTCGCTATCCCGCCGATACTCGGGCTCTTCGTCGATCTGCAGGGGCCCGCCGGCTACGCGAACGGTTTCGTCGTCTTCTTCGTCCTCGCGATCGCCTCGATCGGCCTCTCGGGCGAGCTGTACCGCACTCGAGTGGTGCCGACGCCGGACGGCCCGGTTCCGTCCGACGATTGAACCCGTCCGGTTTTTGACCCACTTTCTGCCTGGTCGTCGAGTTTGGGGCCAGACACACGCCCGGTCGTGATGCCGTCCCGGCCGTGTCACCCGCCGCGCGTCGGCTTCGTGCCTCGAGACCGAAGACGAGATCCGCGATTACTCGCGAGACGGGATCGAGTCGCGCCGGCCGTGTTTGAAATCGGCCATTCTCTCCCCCGCTGATCCGTGATATACATCCTAATACAGACCATATCTCATTGGATATCCCACGTCCGGCTCCGAATATGCCTCAAAATATGTTATTTGTGAACGATTACTGTTATATGATTTAGGAACATGGCTTTGAAACGTGAATTACGACATGTTTGGCGAGCAAATCTACAAATCCGAGTCCGATCGTTCGGTCGGGGTGGTCCGCGATGGCGCATAAGAAAGAGGAACTCAAGGAGGGCTGTTACGGCGACGAGGTCCGCGAACACATCCTCGAGTTCGCCGAAAACGGCGGCTACGAAGCGATTCCGGAGGACGAACACGAGACGTGGTTCACCCGGTTCAAGTTCTGGGGACTGTTCCACCAGCGCTCCGGGCAGGAGTCGTACTTCATGATGCGACTGACCAACGCCAGCGGCATTCTCGAGCCCAACCAGTTGCGAACGATCGGCGAGGTCGCCCGCGAGTACGCGACGGGCCCCGTCGAGAACCCCGAGTTCGGCAACGGCTGGATCGATCTGACGACCCGCCAGTCCGTCCAGTTGCACTGGCTC
>Ga0306874_100684_pt1 | contig 9321 bp, 8 predicted proteins | sample AntCluMetagen315_FD_190406 | JGI IMG/M metagenome (GOLD analysis project Ga0306874, IMG submission 190406) | Saline lake microbial communities from Club lake, Antarctica - Metagenome #315 (v2) (version 2) | ecosystem: Environmental > Aquatic > Non-marine Saline and Alkaline > Saline | place...
GCGCCGGGTCGTCGCCGCGGCCCGCCCGCCCCGCGCGCTGATACGCCGACATCCGCGTGCCGGGGTAGCCGTCCAAAATCACGGCGTCGAGCCCGCCCACGTCGACGCCGAGTTCGAGGGCGCTCGTCGACCAGACACCCCGGAGGTCGCCGGAATGGAGGTCCGCCTCGATCTCGCGGCGCCGATCGTCGTTCAAGGCCGCCTGATACGCGCCGACCTTCCCCGCGAGCCCGCGCTCGCCCCGCTCTCGGAGGTCGCTCGCGCTGTCGGTCGCGTACTGCTCCGCGGTCTGTCTGGCCCGCGTGAACGCCAGCGTCTGCGCGCCCGCCGTCACGAGGTCGACGAAGAGCCGTTTGCTCTCCGTGTGGCTCGACTTCCGACGGCCGCTCCCGCGCTCCTGCCAGTCGTCGTCGTACTCCGGCGGGTTCCACAGCACCCAGTCGCGCGGCCCGCGACCCGAGGTGTCCTCGTCGACGAGCGTGATCCCGGTGGGATCGCGGCCGGTCACGGTTGCGACGTGCTCGACGGGATTGTTAATCGTCGCCGAGCAGCAGACGAACTGCGGGCTCGACCCGAACCGCTCGCAGGTCCGCGCGAGCCGGCGCAGGGTCATGGCGACCTGCGAGCCGAACACCCCGCGGTAGCTGTGCACCTCGTCGATCACGACGTACTCCAGCGACGAGAAGAACCAGTCCCACAGGCGCCCGGCGTACGGCAGCAGCGCGTAGTGAAGCATGTCCGGGTTCGACAGCAACACGGTCGGCTCCCGGTCGCGCACGTCCCGCTTCTCGCCCCGCGAGAGCCGACCGGTGTACGATTCGACCGAGACGCCGCTTCCGAAGCCGAGCCCGTGAGCTAGCTCCGACAGCGACTCCTCTTGGTCCGCGATCAGCGCGTTCTGGGGGCCGACGTAGAGGGTCCGTCCCCCGTGGTCCATCGCGGCCTCGAAGGCGGGCACGGTGTACGCGAGCGACTTCCCGCTCGCGGTCTCGGTGGCGAGTACGGCGTCGTCGCCGTCGCGGACCGCCTCGATCGCCTCGACCTGGTGCCGGTAGAGGCGGTCGATCCCGTCTTTCGCGAGCGCGTCGGCCATCCGGGGGGCAAGATCGACGTCGCGGTACGCCGGCTCGCGGGCGGGCAGACGGCGGTGCTCCGCGATCTGTCCCTCGTAGAACGGTCGGTTCCGCAGCCACTCGATGGCGTCCTCCACGGCTACGGTATCGTGGGGTCCGCCGGGCGTAATCGTTGCGGTCGGGGCGGTACGTGTTCGGGAGGAGCCTCCGTGCGCCCGTAATTCGATCATTCGGCTCTGTCGAGATCCTCTCTTCAGACGTATTCTTGTCTGAAACAGCTGGTCACTGGACGATACGTATTGACCGATAGCGGGAGTGAGTGTTGCAGTTCGCCGGTGTCGACACGATATTTAAATGATTGTGAGCGACGACGACGATCGCTTATAAATGACGGTGCGGTCGGCGCGTCCCGGTGAGCGGCCTTGCGGGCCGCGAACCGACGGTGCGAGGGAGTCGCGAGCGAAGCGAGCGACGAGGCTGGGGAGGCGTGAGGCTGTGCGGTCGGGCGGGACTCAAAGGGGCAGCCGCGAGGGCGGCGCAGGCGTTCACGAGAGCGGAGCTCTCGTGAGCCAATCAGAACGCTTCGCGTTCTGATGACGATGGAAGCACCGCAGCGAGCAGCGCGAGCGAGGAGCGCACCGAGCAGCGCGAGTCGTCGCTGCTGGGGCTTTGGAGGTGTTCACCGTTCTGTCTGAGACTTATAAACACCCGACAGCAACACCACTCGATCACTTATAAACAACCGATCAACCAAACTGACACACCTACTCTCGCTATCGGTCACCAGGGTCGGCTACCGCTAGTCGTCGGCGCCGGCGACTCGCACCCCGTCGAATTCGATCGGAAGCGGCTCCCGCGGGAGCGACTCGGCCGTCCCCTCGCGGGCGAGCGGCGGCCAGCGCACCTCGGTCGCGATCGGGTCGTCGAGGTCGAGGGTCATCCGGAGGTCCCCCCTGCGGTCGGCGAGTTCGAAGCCGACCGTCCGGTAGACGCTCCGTGCGACCCGGTTCCCGCTCTCGACGTGGAGTTCGAGCCCCTCGCGGTCTCCGGCGTCGGCGTCGGCGATAACGTGTCGGCAGAGCTCCGTTCCCACGCCGCGCCCCTGCATCTCGGGGTGGACGAAGACCGCGAGTTCGGGGCGAGCCGCGTCGGTCGGCGTGTACATGGCGTGACCGAAGGGCTCGCCGTTCCGCTCGGCGACGACGTTGCTCCCGTCGGCGAGCATCGTCTCGAGCCAGTCGGCCCTGCGGCTCCGGGTCACCGGCGGGAGCCCCTGCGCGCGGTCCGCCGTCCCGAAGCCCTCGTACATCTCCGCGAGGGCCGCGGCGTCCTCGCTGACTCCGGGCCGGATCGTCCACCGAGCCCCCTGCTTGTCCACGAAGCGCGGACAGCGCGGCGGACAGTGGACCGTGCCCTCGCACTCGCTGCCGTCCCATCCGTCGCAGGCGTCGGTGGCGTCGTGGCTCATGTGCGGTCATCCGTCGCCCGCAGTGATATATCGTGATAGGTGCTCCCACGGCGTGGGAACGGCGGAGGGGAGCGACCGCGGGAGACACGGGTGGCGACCGCCAGAGGACCGGCTACTCGTCGCCGGACGGCGGCTCGGCGGCCTTCGGAAGCGAGATCGAGACGACGTTCCCGCGCGGCGTGTTCTCCTCGAAAACGAGCTCGCCGCCGAGGGATTCGACGCACCACAGTATCACCCACAGGCCGACCCCCGTACCGTGATACGTGCTGCTGGTTTCCACGTCTTGCTTGAGCACTTCGACCTCCGTGTCCGGGATCGGCGGCCCGTCGTCAGCGACGCGGACCACGCCGTGACCGTCCCTGTCGCCGCTCTCGACCGACACCGTCACCGACGGCGTCTCTCGGTCGTTGTGCTCGACCGCGTTCCGAACGGCGTGTTCGATCGCGTAGCGGATCCCCTTATCGGCGATGACCCAGACGGACTCCGGCGCGATCACCGAGAAACTCGCGTTCGGATGTGTCTCTCGTGCGTCGGCGACGAGCGAGCGAGCGACCGCCCGGAGATCGGTCTGCGAGCGCTCCGTTGCGTCGGGTTCGGCGATCTCTTCGATCTGTTTCACCGAATCGCTCAGCCCGCCCACCTCGGTCGTGATGTCGAGGACCGTCTCGATCTCCTGTTCGATCGTCTCGTCTTCTACCGCCTGCCTAACCCTGTCGGCGTACCCCATGATCACGTTCGTCTTGTTCCGCAGGTTGTGCCGAATGATCCGACTGAGCAGGCGCAGGCGGCGCTCGCGAGCGCGATACTCGGTCACGTCTTGCACCTCGGAGATGACGCACCTATCCCCGTCGATGCAGGTCGAACTGAGGTGGATGCGGACCCACCGGAGCTCCCCGTTCGACCGTTCGATCTGCCAATGGAAGGTCTGCGGCTCGCCGTCCGCGGCGCGCTGGATCAGCCGGTTCGCCTCGTCTTGTGAGAACTTCGTCGACGGCGCCGTGTAGTCCCCGACGCCCATCGTTCGAAGCACGTCCGCCGAGTACCCGTACAGCTCCTCCAAGCGAGCGTTGGCGTCGAGAATCTCGTTCGTGGTCGGGTCGTGGAGATTGATGCCGACATCGAGGTCGTCAAATATCACCGGGAGTCGGGTGCCAGCAGGCTCTCGCATGTCCGCACAGTCGAGATCTCTGGTAAATACAGTTCCGGTTCAAAACGCGTTGAATGTAGTTAAGAATGACTATTATTTAAACACATATAATACAATATCTATTCACTATTACTTGTCTGTCTCGATGTCATGCGACTTCCGTCACCGATAACGAATCGAAGAGGAAGCCCGCGGGTTCAACCGCGGGGAGAGATCACTCCCGAATGAGGACGATCCCGTCGCGGAACACCGAGTGGTTCGGCACCACGTGCTCCTCGCCGTCGGCCTCGATACGGGTGACGAACAGGTCGACCTCCTGGACGATCCCGCGCTCGCCGGCGACTCGCACCTCGTCGCCGATCCCGTACGGCTGTCGGAGGAGGAGGAACACGCCGGCGGCCGCGCTCGCGACGAGGTCCTTCGTTGCCAGCGCGGCGAACAGCACGACTGCGAGCGCGTACGCACCCAACAACACGACCAGCGCGAGCGTCTGCACGCCGACCTGCCCGAGCGCGATCAGGGCGGCGACGTACACGACGCTGTACTTGACGAGCGGCGGCAACACGCCGAGTTCGGGCAGCTTGATCCCGCGGAGGCGCTCGGCAACGAGCAGCTCCGCTTTGTCGCCGACGACGACTCCGACGATGAGGACGACGATGGCGACGAACAGCCGCGGGAGAAACGCGGCGACGCCCGACCAGAACTGTTCGAGGTAGTTGACGTCGGCAACCGTCAAGGCGACGATGACAGCGACGGCGAGGATAAAGTAACTCGACAGTTTCGCTAAGATCCGCACCGTCGACGTGTCGAACTCGTGGGCGGTTCGCTCGAAGGCGGTCCCCTCGATCACCTCCGGCACGCCCGCGCGGGTCAGCAGGCGGCGATTGATCGCGCCCACGACGTACGCCGCGAACAGCCCGAACAGCAGCACGAACAGGGCGAGCCAGATCCGGTCGGGGACAGACGCAACGAACTCGGAGAGGGGTGTCGGTACCGCGGACATCGGGATCAGTACTCCTCCGGATCGATCTCCAGGACGAGTTCTCCCGCCTTAAACGCCCGCACGAGCCCGTCCGACTCGGAGAGGACGATCGCGGTCGCGTTCGTGTCCCGGGTGATCGCGCCGCCCGCCATGTGGCGCGCGCCGAGCCCCTTCGGAATATCGACGCCCTCCGCACCCGGTTCGAGGTAGCGGTACGCGGAGACGATCTTCCCGGAGTCGGAGACGACGAACGCGCCGTCGAGCCGCGAGAACTCCTTGAGCATGACGTTGACAATAGGGTCGCCGACGTGGACGTGCGACTTCTCGAAGGGGTTGTACGACAGCGGGCGGGACTTGTTCATCACCTTTCCCGCGTCGCCGACGACGAACAGCGCGCCCACCGGCTTCCCCTTCTGTCCCTTCTGGCCGAGTTCGATGGCGACCTCGAACACGTCGCGGATCACGCTCGGCTCCGCCCGGGAGTTGACGAACAGGTCGTAGATCCCGGTGTGGACTGTCTCATCGACGGTGACGCGGATCACCGCGTCCGATCCGCCGTCGAAGACGGACGCGATACAGACCACTTCGTCGCCCTCAGAGACGAGCTCGGCGTCCATCGCCCCCTCGATGCCGAACCGGATCCGGTCTTTGACGTTGTCGAACGGGAGGGGAAGTTCGACGAACACCTCGGCGTCGACATCGTTGTCGGGGGCGACGACGACGATCTCCGTGTCGCCGTCCTCGAACCGATTAAAAAACGAGCTGGTCGGCGAGAACAGCAGCACCGCGTCCGCGCCCTCGACGAGATCGGATAGGTGGTCGGTGAGCGAGGCCATTATTTATAGGAACTCTCGGACGACGTATAGTCGTTGTGTCGGCGTCATGCGAGCGTCTGACATCGGAGCGACACGTCTCGAACCACTCGACCGGAGGGGTTCACCGACGCCGCCCCGAATCGTCGATACCGTCCCGAATGACGACTCACCGACGCCGTCCCGAATCGTCGATGCCGACCCGACCAGAGAGTTCGATCTCCGACGTGGGACCGATCGTGATTCCCTCGTTCTCGAATCGGCGCTTGATCCGACGAGCGTACTCCGACTGGACGACGAGGATGTCTTGCCGACCGGGATCTTCGATCCAGTAATGGACGCGAACGGTGACCTCGCCCCCGAGTTCGTCGACATAGACCATCGGGGCCGGGTCTGCGAGAATTGCGTCGGTTGAGGCTGCGACATCCTTGAAGTGTCCTATCGCTTCGTCGATCTCGTCTTCGTAGGCGACCCCGAACTGCTGGACTACCCGATGGTTCCCCCGGCCGAACGGACGGGATATCTCGTTGTTCGTCAGGATCGTGTTCGGGATCGTTACGAGTTCTCCGTTCTGCGTTTCGACGCGCGTGGTTCGAAGGGCGATCGACTGCACGACTCCCTCGCCGTTTGGCCACTCGATGTAGTCGCCGACGTTGAAGTCCGGGTCGAGTACTAAGGCGATACCGCTAACCAGCGAACCGATCACCTCCTGGGCTGCGACGCCGATCGCCAGCGCGATAGCGCTGATGAGGAGTGCGGAGTTGCCGAGTACGGGGCCGTACCCAGCGACGCTTGCACCGACGAGGATGGCGATAACGATGGCAACGATCTGGAAATACCTGAGCAAGGCGTTTCGAAGTGTGGGGTTGTTGTGGTTCCGCTGACGGAGTACCCGTTCGAGAACGGGCTGGATGAAGATCCGGTTGAGTAAGACGACAGCGAGGAGACCGGCGAGGAACCAGCCGAGACGGACGACCACCGGCCAGTACTCGAAGAGCTCCGTGGGACCGACCTCCGGTTCCGGCGTCGTCGCTCGGACAACCGCTGGGGCCGCTGGGAAGACGGACCATCCCCACAGGCGACACGGAGGGGTGTGAGGGAACATAATTACGGAGGAATAAAGGGACCGACCGAGACGGTTTTCCGGGCGACCGTCGCTGCCCTGAGGATATACGACACGAAAAGCGTCAGTGGGACGGTGACAACGCCGATGCCCAGACTGACAACGATGGGAACCGTTGAGGGCGGAATCGAAACGGTATTTTCCCGGTAGATGAGTGTCACTGCGATCGTCGTGACGAACGCGATCAGTCCGGTGTAGACGATCATCCGCGAGAGTTCCGCAAAGTCCTGTTGGAGGGCGATCGTCTTGTAGAACTGACGGACGACGGCGATCGATTCGAGAAGCTCCTCGATCGCCTGAAACTCCGCCAGAACGGCGTCCGGGAGCGACTCGGCGTATCTGTTCTGTAAATGTTGTATTGCCTTCATATTCACGGCGTATTCAGTTCCCAAGAGGATGGTGAGCACGGAATTAACCGGCATGTCGTCCTCGAGATGTGAATCGATGTTGTCCCCGTACTGGCCGATGTCGCGAAGTGCGCTCGTCACCTCACGTGGCGGGGTCCAATCGCCGGATTCGTCCATCTCACGGAGGGTTGCGACCCGGGCGTTCAGCGTCTGGGCGATGAGTGAGAGAAACGCAGCCGGGTCGTTCGGGCTCGATGGCCTGCCCGCGAGGGTCGCGACATTCTCATGGAGCTGACGAGCGCCGTCGAGGCGGTCTCTCAGCGAGTTAACCGTTCCGAACACGCGTGAGATGACGAGTTGATTTATCGAAAGAGAGATCGTAATTAGCGTTATGACACCGGCAGTAAGACCACTCGAAAAGAGCGAGTCGACAGCGCTGTCTGGTCCCACAGCGAGCATATCGCCCCAGAGTAGCACGCCGACGATTCCGATAATGCCGACGGTGATACCGCTCGCGACAACACGTCGGTCTCCTTCGATAAGCATCCACGAAGTCACGCGTTCCCAAGTGGTTTTCTCGTATACGGAGCTCTCAGTTTGAATTTCAGGAGTCATGAGTCAGATTATGCGAGTGCGTCGAGTCGGCGGTCGACAGCCGCAAAAAGCGAGTCCACAGCCAGCCGCGTCGTACGATTCGACGCTATCGTCGTCCGGATCGATGGTGCCGATGTCGGGACGGTCATCTCGGTGGCCCGTCTGGCCGCTGGGCTGCGCGACGGCGGGCTGGCACTGCCGTTCTCGAGAGCCTCAGCGTCGGTGGGCTCTCGTTCGTCGATCCGTTCCGGCTTGCGCGGTGCGTTCTCGCGCTCGAGGGGTTCGATTCGGTCGTCACTCACCGCTCAGCGGGATCGACCGCGGACCTTCCGGAGCAGTTTCCGGAGGAGGTTGAGGGTGGTAATGACGCTGGACGCGTAGTACGCGAGCTTGAGTAGGCGCTTGATCATGACTCAGCGGAGAAAGGTGTTGGATGAGTATAATCAGGCGGCATGCGAGTGCAAGCCCATGAAATCGTCTCTTCCGTGTTCCGGTCATCGGCGGTGGGCGTCGATGGCGCGACTGAGCGAGTCGTTTCCGAATCGGGCGGCCAGCTTGCCTACACCGACTCCTCCTCGCTGTCCTCCTCGGCCGCCGTGCTGCCGCCCCGGTCCGAGTAGTTCTTCCGGCCGATCGCGTCGTCACTGACCATCCCGATGATGCTCTGGTGTACGTCGTCGGCGGACTCGTAGGTGGTCTCGCCCTGGGCTCCTAACACCGTCTGGAGCGTCGCCGTGTCGTCCCCCAACCCCAGTTCGTGGTCGCCGTACCGCTCCAGTAAGGTCTCCAGATCCATCGGGTACTCCTCGTCTTCAAGCTCGTCTGCGAGCGGACCGAACTCGACACCCTGCTCGCGGCTATCATCGTTCTGATCGGTCATCGGTCTTGTAAAGTCGCGCCAAAGCGATTTACCCTCTGTGCCGGCGCTTGCCGGGTGGGAGCCACGTCCACGTAGGCGGCCTCAGCCAGAACGGCGGGCGCTCAGGCGCGATTCATACAAAGATGATGCGGAAACCCACCGGGAGGGTGAGCGGACGCCGACGCTCAGGAGGCACAGTCCAATACGATTGCCGTTTGAAGTCCTATTCTCCAGACGGATTCTCGTCCGAAACAGCTGGCCGCTGGAGAGTGTTCCTTGATCGACGACGAGAGGGATGTTGCAGGAGATGCGCGTCGTCCTACAATATATGTTTCAAGCCTTCGCAGTCCCGGTGAGTTTCGATCAAGAAAAAGAGAATCAGGAGTAGAACTACTCGTTCATGTCGACTATCCGTGAGGAACGAGACGGCCCGAAACAGCCGTGGACGCAAGCGGGTCCAGCAGTCATCGTCTCAAGGGCGCCGAAGCCCTCCAAAAGCGCTTGTGCGTCGGTATCTGATCCCCACCCCGCACACGCAGGCAACGGCGTTAATAGACCAGCAGCAGTCCACAATCAACGATGAGTACCGTCGTAGCTGTCGAGACGCCGATAGGGATTGCTATCGCCGGAGACACCCAGGTCGTCGACGGCGAGTCGGTGTCGGCAGAGCAGTTCCAACGCGTGTTCGACATCAGGGGCGTCGGCGTCGGGATCGTCGGCGAATCGGGAGCGGTCCAGCAATTCAGGCAGTGGTTCGACGTTGCGCTTCAAGATCGCGGGTTTGAAGCGGATGATACAATCGATATCGACGCCGTGGCTCGCATCGCAGCCCGGGAGACGGAGAGAGCGGGCGTCGACGCCGTGGTCGGCGCGCACGACGACGACGGGGCAGCGAGCCTTCGACAGATCGCCTCCG
>Ga0306874_100688_pt1 | contig 9242 bp, 7 predicted proteins | sample AntCluMetagen315_FD_190406 | JGI IMG/M metagenome (GOLD analysis project Ga0306874, IMG submission 190406) | Saline lake microbial communities from Club lake, Antarctica - Metagenome #315 (v2) (version 2) | ecosystem: Environmental > Aquatic > Non-marine Saline and Alkaline > Saline | place...
AGGTTCGACCGATTGGGTGAGAGCGGTCGGTTGAAAATCGACCGCGATGACACGCTTTCGGATGGGAGCGCCCGTGACAGCGCCACAAGACGCTCCCGGCCGAGGGTCGAAACCCGCCCCATTGACGCCGGGAGAGCCAGTCTTGAAACCGAACCGGACGACCGGGTTCCCCGCTGTGGAAGGGAAGCCCCGCCGTTTACGGCGGGCGAGGATGTCACGCGTTGCCAGCGGACTTTGCAGTTCCGACACGGGCAAGTCCGAATTTGTCAGCGAGGGGGCGTGTCTCCCGAGGTCTCTTCGCCCGGAATCTCGTCATCCGGTGTTGCGAAGGCCCCCTCGCGGATGGTAGCTTCCGCGTCAGCGAGCGCCGCATCGGCGGCGAACGAGTCGATCGCGTCGCGTCGCGCCGCTGAGGACGCGTCGGCAAGATCCCTCGCGTGAGCCGTGACGTTCGGCACCGCTCGGATCAGGTTGTCGATGATCGGGATGTCGGCCGTTCGCGGCGATCGGCTTCCGGGATTCAGGTCGATCACGATCTCCGTTTTCCCCATCGCGTCGAGCGCCTCGGCGCGGTCGCCGTCCTCCAGCGGGACGACGACCACGTCGGCCGACTCGATCCCGTCGGCGTCGACGGTGCCGCGGGCGTGGTCCAGTCCCGGAATCTCGCCGTCGGCGGCCAGCCCCTTCACGTCGTCGGCGCCGTGCTCGCGGAGGTGGTCGGCGATCCGGCGAACGCGCTCGTCGGTGTGGTTGAAGAGGTTCACTTCGATGTCAGCGCCGACCGCCTCAGCGAGTTCGACCGTCTCCCCGGGCGCGAGCGCCGCGACGTTACCGTTCACCGAGAGCACCGGGTGGTTGGCCCTGAGGAGCGTCGCCGCCGCGGCGCGCTCGGCGGCGTCCGCGCTCGGAAGCGTCCGCTCGCCGAGGAGGTAGTCGAACGCCTCGCCGCGCCCCTGCGCGATAAGCCCCTGCTTCGAAGTGATCCCCTTCTCGACGCCCGCCTCGATCCGGTGGCGCGTCACAAGCGACGCGTAGCGCGGGTGATCCTCGGGGATCTCCGTCTCCGTCATACCCCGATGTGTGGGACGCGCCGAGAAAAGCGGTCCGTTCCGGAGCCGGGGACGCCCCTCGACGGCAGCGACACTCCTTCGCACAAACGTTAAAACGAGACGACACGTAGTAGTGAACGCGATGGACCGAACAGGCACGTACACCGTAGTAAAACCGTGTAACGACCACGGAACGACGACGCTGCGCGAACACCCGCGGAACGGGACGGTCCACGTCGTCGAGTACGACGACCCGGCGGTCGAGGATGCGCTCTCGAATCTCGACGTCGGATCGGTCGTTCGCGTCGAGCTCCGGCGCACAGGCCGCCGGGGGAACGCGTGGCGTGCCGAGTCCGCACAGCCGGTCGACCCGATCTGAGGCCGGAGGGTCTCGCGGACCCCCTCCCCTTTTTTAAGCGACGCCGATCCGCTCGCGGTAGGTCCCGTGTTCCGCCTCGAACACCGCCATGATCTCGCCCATCGTCGCGTACGCTTTCACCGCCGTGACGATCGCCGGCATCACGTTCTCGTCGGCGTCGATCGCCGCCCGTAGATCGCCGAGGGCCGCCTCGACCGCGTCGTCGTCGCGCTCAGCCTTCACCGATTCGAGCCGATCGAGCTGGCGTTCGCGAGTCGTCTCGTCGACGCGGAGCAGGTCGGGCTCCGGCTCCGTGTCGATCTCGTAGGCGTTGACGCCGACCACGGTTTCGTCACCGCTGTCGACGCGCTCTTGGTACTCGTAGGAGGCCTGCTGGATCTCGCGGTGGAAGTACCCCTCGTCGATTCCGTGGAGGACCCCGTCGCGGACCGACCCGTCTCCCATGTCCTTGATCTCCTCGATGTACGCCGTCGCCTCCGCCTCGACCTCGTCGGTGAGCGCCTCCACCGCGAAGGAGCCGCCGAGCGGGTCGACGATGTCGGCGGCGCCCGACTCCTCGGCGATGATCTGCTGGGTGCGGAGCGCGACCCGGACCGCCTGCTCGGAGGGCAGCGCCAGCGCCTCGTCGAAGGAGTTGGTGTGGAGACTCTGGGTACCACCGAGCACGCCCGCCAGCGCCTGAATCGTGACCCGCACGACGTTATTTAAAGGCTGCTGGGCCGTCAACGACTGGCCAGCGGTCTGCGTGTGGAACTTGAGCCGTTTGGCGGCGTCGGCCTCGGCGCCGTACCACTCGTCCATGATCCGCGCGTAGATCCGGCGGGCGGCGCGGAACTTCGCCACCTCCTCGAAGATGGAGTTGTGCGAGTTGAAGAAGAAGGAGAGCTGCGGGGCGAACTCGTCGACGTCGAGCCCGCGGTCGAGGCAGTCCTCGACGTACGCGAACCCGTCGGCGAGGGTGAAGGCGAGCTCTTGGACCGCCGTCGACCCCGCCTCGCGGATGTGATACCCCGACACCGAGATGGGTTTGAACTTGGGCGTCTCCTCGACCGCGAACTCGATGGTGTCCGTCACGAGATCGAGGGAGGGTTCCGGGGGGATCACCCACTCCTTCTGCGCGATGAACTCCTTGAGCATGTCGTTTTGGAGGGTGCCCCGAAGCTCCTCGCGCGGCACGCCCTGCTGGTCCGCGATGGCGACGTACATCGCGTAGATCACGGGCGCGCTCGGGTTGATCGTGAAGGAGGTGGACACCTCCCCCACGTCGATACCGTCGAACAGCACCTCCATGTCCCGGAGCGTGTCGACGGCGACGCCCTCCTTGCCGACCTCGCCGAGCGACATCGGGTCGTCGGAGTCGAGCCCCATCAGCGAGGGCATGTCGAAGGCGGTCGAGAGCCCGGTCTGGCCCTCGTCGGTCAGGTAGTGGAAGCGCTCGTTCGTCTCCTCGGCGGTGCCGAACCCGGCGAACTGTCGCATCGTCCACGTCCGCCCGCGGTGCATCGTCGGGTAGACGCCCCGCGTGTACGGCTCCTCGCCCGGGAACCCGAGGTCCGCCTCGTAGTCGATGTCGGCCACGTCTGCGGGGGTGTATAACCGATCGACCTCGTGGTTCGACACCGTCGCGAACCGGTCGTTCCGCTCGCCGTGCCGGTCGAGGGTCGGATCGAGCGTCTCCGCCTCCCACGCCGCGTGGGCCTCGCGGATCGCGGCGAGTTCGTCGTCGTCGTACATGCCTTCGAGTACCTGTCGGAATCGTATAAATATTCATTATATTTGAAAACGAAACCGCCGCCGAATCCGCTCCGGTTCTCGCTATCGACGGCTTCCGAGCCGCTCCGGTTCTGTCGGCGATCGGCCGCCCGCGGACGTATTAAATACCAGCGGAGTGAACGCGTATCCATGACGGACTCCTCGCGAACGTCCGAACCCCCGGAAGGTCTGTCCGATCGGGTCGTTGCCGACCTGGAGGGCCTGTCGCCGAAGGACCTCCGCAAGGCGATCGTCTTCGCTCGGGAACTGCTCCAGTCTCACGAGGCGACGGATTTCCCAACAGATCTGGAGGCCGACGACGACGTTCTCCGCGTTACCGAACACGAGGGGTACACCGCGGTCGTGAAACAGCACTTCTGTGAGGAGGGCTGTGACGACTGTCCGCACGGTCCGTACCTCTACCACGTCACGGAGGAATCCCTCCCCGACGGGACCCACAAGACTCACTGGTCGTTCGTGGGCCGAGTGAACACTGAGGACGACGACTGAGCGCGGCGCCCGGTCGCCGTCTTCATCGCGATTGGGGCCATCACACCGAGAGTCCGACCGGATCTCGGTCGCTTATTCGTCCGCTGTGCGCGGAAGCGCGACGACCGGGATGGGGGCGTCGGTCACGAGCTTGGTCGACAGATCACCCGAGAGAATTTGCATGAGCCGGTTCCCGCCGCGGGACCGATAGACGATCGCGCTCGCGTCGACCTCGCCGGCGGCGTCGTGGATCGCGTCGACGACATTCCGGGCGTACGCGGTGTGGTCGTCGGCGTTCGGGAACACCGATCGAACGGCCGCGTACGACTCCGCCGCGAGCTCTTCGGACTGTTCCACGGGCGTCTTGTCCGGGACGCCCCCACCCTTTTCGACGACGTGTAGCGCGGTCACGCGCTTCGGGTCGTAGGGTTCGAGCGCTCGCGCCGTCGCCAACGCGTCCTCCTCGTTGGCGACCGGAAGGAGGACGTGGCCGAGCAGGTCCTGATCGTCTGTGTCGGCTGTCTCGTCTGTGTCGGCTGTCTCGTCTGTGTCGGCTGTCTCGTCCGTCTCGTCGGTTCCGGTCATGTGCGGTACTACGCCCGCCGCCGTTTAAGTAGATGGCTCCCTCGCGCGGGCCAACAGTCCGGGCTCACCGATCGTCGACGCCCGCAACGAACAGCGCGAGTACGGGAACGATCTCCAGCCGACCGATCCACATCAGTCCGATCATCAGCAGCTTCGTCGTGTTCGGAAGCAACTCGTAGGTTCCGAAGGGGCCGAGCGGCCCGAGTCCCGGTCCGATGTTCCCGATCGTCGCGAGCGACGCCGCGAACGCCTCCGTTCCGGTGAGCGGCTCTCCGATTCGACTCGTGTCGAGCTCGATGAACACGGCCGCGAGCGCGAACACGAGGAAGTACAACAGCGAGAACACGAGGATGCCGCGGATCACGTCCTCGTCGACGACCTCGCCGCCGAGCCGCACTGGCCGGACGACGTCGGGATTCGCCGTCGTGTACAGCTCCCGGCGGAGCGTCTTCAACAGAATGAGCCATCGAATGACCTTGATCCCGCCGCCGGTCGAGCCGGCCGACCCCCCGATGAACATCACGAACAGCAGGAAGAATTGGGTCTGGGTGTCCCACTGCGCGAAGTCCGCGGTGGCGAACCCGGTCGAGTTCATCAGCGAGGCGATCTGGAACGCGCCCTGCCTGAGCGCGTTCTCCGGGACTCCCTCGGTGACCCCGCCGATTTCGGTCGCGGGCGCGCCACCGTAAAACAGGCCGACCGCGAGTACCGCCGCGAGCCCGGTCACCAGTCCGAGGTACATGCGGAACTCGGTGTTCTCGAACATCCGCGCCGGGTCGTCGCGGAGCACGAACCAGAACAGCGCGAAGTTCACCCCGGCGATCACCATGAAGGGGACGAACACCCACTGAGCGACGGGCGAGAACGCCGCGATGCTCTCGGACTCCGGCGAGAATCCGCCGGTCGGAAGCGTCGAGAACCCGTGGGCGATCGCGTTGTACAGGTTCATGTTCGGCGCGAGGTCAGTGGCCCCGAGAAGCGCCAAGATCGCGATCAGGGCCACCGTGAACGCGAGGTAGATGAGCCAGAGCGCCCGGGCAGTCTCGACGATCCGCGGCGTGAGCTTCTGGAGACCTGGCCCGGGCGCCTCGGACTTCATCAGCTGCGCGCCGTTGACCGCGAGCTGCGGGAGGATCGCGACCATCAGCACGATGATCCCCATCCCGCCGAGCCACTGCGTGAGCTGCCGCCACATCAGGATCGCGTGCGAGTGCTGCTCGAAGCTGATCTCCGCCGTCGCGGTCGCCCCGGTCGTGGTGAATCCGCTCATCGACTCGAACAGCGCGTTCACCGGATGTCCGAGCGCGGAAGGCGTTCCGTACCCGGCGATGACGTACGGGATCGCGCCGATGACCGCGGCCATGAGCCACGCGAGCGAGACGACCGCCAGCGCGTCGCGCGGGCCGAGATCGGGATCCTCGTCGAGCCGTTCGAGTCCGGCACCGATCGCGACGGCGATCGTCATCGAGACGGCGAACGTGATCGCGTCCTCCCCGTAGATCAGCGCCACGACGAGCGGAACGCTCATGGCCGCCGAGAGGAACTTCACGATGACCCCGGTGTAGCTGAGCGTCGCCCGCGTGTCGACCGTTGTTCGTGTCACGAGTATACCTCGGAGGTTCCGATGTACGTCGTAGCTTTCCGGTGCAACAAGAAGTCGTCGGTAGGGACTTGAGGGCTCGTTGAACCCCACCGTCGGTGAGATTTTCGGACACTCCTCCGATCCGTACCGGACCGGCGACGATCGATAGCGTGAGTGGGTATCGCGAATCGGTGAAACGGTTGTATATAAGCGATCGAGTGATGTTGCTGTCGGCTGTTTATACGTCGTCGACGACGCGGTGAAGACCTCCAAAGCCCCAGCCGCAAGGACTCGCGGCAGGGCGAGAGCTTCGCTCTCGCTTGAAACCGGCGCGTAGCGCCGGCGACCTCGCGGGCTGGCTCGCGGCCGTCGATGGCGGCCGCTCGCAGGCGCGCCGACCGCATCGTTCTTTATAAGCGTTCGTCGCCGTCGCTCACGCCTTTTTAAATACGGTATCGTCGCCATCGATCTGCAACACTCACTCCCGTAATCGAGTTAGAGACGAGCGTCAGCGAGCGAGCGTTTGGTTTGCAAACCGACTTAAAAGGGGTCATAACGACGGCGACAGCGCCGAATCTGCCGTCGACTCGCCCGTTGCGAGATGTTACGAGGTCCAGAACGCCTTCGTGAACAGCACGAGCACGGGGATGATCTCGATCCGGCCGATCCACATTAAGACGACCATCACGGCCCGGGTGCTCATCGGGAAGCTCGCGAACGTCCCGTAGGGGCCCGCGTCGCCGAACGCCGGCCCGATGTTGAGGAACGTCGTCGCCGCGGCGCCGAGCGCCTCGAACTCGTCTACGCGAAGGCTCGCCCGCTCGGCGTCGACGACGATGAACACGGCGAGCAGGAAGAAGATGATGAGCGACAGGAGGAGATACGCGTAGATATCTCGGATCGCGCCCTCGTCGATCGATTTTCCCGATATCCGGACCGGACGCACCGCCTCCGGATGGATCGCGGTGTAGAGGTTCCGCCGGAACGACTTCAGCGCGACCAGCCACCGCAGCGACTTGATCGAGCAGGTGGTCGACCCGACCATCCCGCCGATAAACATCCCCATGAACAGCATGTGCTTCGCCGCGGGCGCCCACAGCACGTAGTCGGTGCTTGCGTACCCAGTTGTCGTCACGATCGACGCGACGTTGAACACGGCGTGGCGTATCGTCCCCTCGGCGCCGAAGGTGGTACTCGGATCGAGGAACAGGCCGAGGGCGACGATCGACGCGAGCGTCGCCATCGCGCCGAGGTAGAAGTGGAACTCTTCGTTCCGGAGGAGTCGCATCGGCTCCCCGTTGATGGCGAAGTAGATGAGGACGAAACTGGTCGAGCCGATCACCATGAACGGGACGACCGCCCACTGGATGACCGGATGGAACGCGCCGACGCTCAGTGGCTCCGGCGAGAATCCGGCGGTCGCGACCGACGTGAACGCGTGTGCGACCGCGTTGTACAGGTCCATCTGCGGGTCGAACGCTAGCCCGAGCAGGAAGTAGACGACGATCGCGAGCCCGGTTAGCCCGAAATAGATCCCCCAAATGAGCTGCGCCGTCTGTGATATCTTCGGCGTGAGCTTGTTGACGTCTTGCGTCTGCGACTCCGTCTCCATGAGCTGTGCCCCACCGACCCCGATCTCGGAGAGCACCGCGGTCGCGAGAATGAGGATACCGAGCCCCCCGAGCCACTGGATAACCTGCCGCCACATCATGACCGACCGCGAGTGGATCGAGAAGTCGCGCAACACGGTCGCGCCCGTCGTCGTCAGCCCGCTCATCGCCTCGAACATCGCGTTCACCGGGTGTGCAACCGTCCCGACGCCGGCGATCACGAACGGGATCGCACCGATCGCGGCGACGAGGAACCAGATCATCGCCACCGCGAGGAACGCCTCGCGGGGACCGAGATTCACCGTCGGGTCCTGTACCGACCGGAACGCCGCTCCAAGTGCGAGCGAGACCGCGATCGCCGCGAGGAATGGCAGCGGCGACTCGCCGTAGTAGAGCGCGATCAGCAGCGGAAACGCCAGGGGGACGGGAAGGGCTGCGAGGACATCGCCGGTGAGTCCGACGCTCGCCTGCCAGCCGACCCGGATCCTGGTGCTCGCGGACATCTCACGCCATCGACGTGATCGCGCCTACGGAGTCGGACTCCACGAACAGGATGACGTGGTCGCCCGCCTGGAGCACGGTGTCGCCGCGGGGGGTGACCAGCTTGTGATCGCGCGTGATCGCGCCGATGACGAATCGCGCGTCGGTGTCGGCGACGATCTCCGAGATCGGTCGGCCGGTGAGCCCGCATCCCTCCGTGAGTTCGAGTTCGAGGACTTCGGCCTGGTCGTTCTCCAGCAGGGCAATGTTCTCCGCGACGCTCTCGTAGGTGAACCGCGTGATCTCCTCGGCGGTCACGGTCCGCGGGTTGATCGCGATGTCGATCCCGATCTCCTCGAAGACGGTGACGTAGTCGGGGCTGTCGACGACCGCGATCACGCGGTCGACCCCCAGCCGCTTGGCGAGCACGGAGACGAGCAGGTTCTTCTCGTCGGACCGGAGCGCAGTGACGAGAATGTCCGCGTCGTCGACGTGTTCGCGGGAGAGAAACTCGGTGTCCGTGGCGTCGTGTTCCATCACGACCGTATTCGGGAGATTTTCCGCGAGCCACCGCGCGCGGTCGGCGTCCCGCTCTATCAGCCGCGGCTTGAAGTCGCGTTCTTCCAACAGCCGCGCAGTCTGATACCCGATCTCGGTCCCGCCGACGACAACGATCTCGTCGGCGCGACCGGGGGTCGTATCGGGTGCGACGTCGGTCGCGAACGACTGGACGCTCTCCGGACTCCCGATCACCACCGCGCGGTCGCCGGCCTTGATACCGGTGTCCCCGCGCGGAATCGTCATCTCGCCGTCCCGGAACAGGCCGACGAAGGTGAGCGACTCGAAGCGATCGGCCTCCAAGACCGTCTGTCCCGCGACTGGACTCTCTTCGTCGATTTCGAACTCGGCCATCTGGACGAGCCCGCTGGCGAAGGGGTCGACGTCGATCGCGGCCGGCAGACCAATCACCCGAACGATGTTCTCGGCAGTCAACAGATCGGTACACACCATGAAGTCGACACCGAAGGCACCCTCGCTCCCCTCCCACGTCCGGAGGAAGTCCGTGCTCTTCACGCGGGCGATCGTGAACCCGTCACCGAGCGTTTTCGCGGTCCCGCACGCGACGAGATTCGTCTGGTCGTTGTCCGTGCAGGCGATGACCATGTCCGCGCGGCCGACATCGGCAGCCGTCTGGATCTCCGAGGCGGTCCCGTCGCCGGCGATCGTGAGCACGTCGAGCTCGTACTTGAGCTGGTCCGCGCGGTCCGGATCGACATCGATGACGACGACCTCGTGGTCCGAGGCGAGGCTCGCAG
>Ga0306874_100741_pt1 | contig 8509 bp, 7 predicted proteins | sample AntCluMetagen315_FD_190406 | JGI IMG/M metagenome (GOLD analysis project Ga0306874, IMG submission 190406) | Saline lake microbial communities from Club lake, Antarctica - Metagenome #315 (v2) (version 2) | ecosystem: Environmental > Aquatic > Non-marine Saline and Alkaline > Saline | place...
ATCAGTCATGCTGTGTCCTCCAGTTCGATGCTACCGATCTCGATCGTCGAGGTCGTTACCGGGAGTGTATCAATCATAATTGTAGAGTTGTAATCGTATATTGTCATGCTATACTGCCACACCGAGTGGATCACGGAACCTGCCCGTCCCAGTGGTGAAGATTGCTGCTTGACCGTGAGATGAAGCCGATGCCCCGCTCGTCAATGTTGAACGTGTCCGTCATTGAAACGCTCGCCAACTCCGTCTTGCTCGTGTCAAGTAGTGCAAATGTTATGTTACCGTCTGTGTCCCACTGCTTAATTTGATATCCGTACCACGTACCTGCCGAAACAGAGACGCTTGTTATGTTTGCGTCGTTTCTTGTCCCTCCTTCAATTGTCCCTATCCCAATGCCGCCACCTTTCACGGATAGAGTTGCCATAAGACAGTTATTCGGTCCACTCGCTCCAAAGCAAAATGCGGCTGCCGACGTTTCTGTTTGATAGCCCCAGACAGTCCGAGGAATGTCATCAGGCCCGAAGTGGACTGGCAGTGTTTCGTCGGTATCTGCGGGAAGCGAGAATGCTTTCGCGTCTATATTCTCTGCCGTTTGTTTTAACGAGTAACTATCGTAGAGGACGGGGGTGTTTGTATTGATCTCGTAATCAACGACAGTTGAGTACCGATCTGCAATTGGACCTGTCCATTCAAAGTCATCGACTACATCGTCAGGTATAGCAGGACCATAGCTCACACTCCGACCTGTGACCGACAGCCCGCGACCTGAGACGGTTGGTGCTCGCATCTTAGCTCACCACCCAGCCCATCTCGATGCCAACGCCGTCGGCATCGTCGTCGACTCCGAGATCCCCGCCGGTCCCATTGTGCGCCTGTATCTTCACCGTCACCTGCTCAGTATCGGAGGTGTTCTCGTAGGACGCCACAGGCGTGTCGACGCTTTTCGAGAGTCGCGTTTCCTCGCTTGCGACGACCGTATCTGTGTCGTCGAGGATTCGCATTTCGAGGCCCGCTGGGACTGTCCCATCCGAGACCATCTTCGCACCCCAGCGATGCACGCTCAGCGTTTCGCCGGGTTCGAGGTCGACGGGCTGTTCGTACTGGTTGTTTTGTGGGAGATTCACCGTCACCGTATCGGGCGCGTGGTAGGCGATCTCTGCGAGGGAGACACCGCCATCGGAGGTGTCGGTTTGACCCTCCCATTGGCCCGTTGCGGTGACGGTGCCGTCGTTGATTCCGAGATCGATTGTGTCACCTGTTTCTCTGTCGACTGCTTTGATTGTTGGTTGTGTCATCGTGTTACTCCGTGGTGCCGTCGCTTCCGTCGAGCAAGCTATCGAGTCCGTATCGTGCGGCAATCGTCTCCGAGAGCCCGGCGTTGATCGTCAGTGTGACCAGCTCCGATTTCGGAGCGTTAATGCCGACCTCATAAATCAACGCGGCGTCGTCTTGGAGATACCAATTGCCGACTTCGTCCGACCCGTCGTTGAGGTTCGGAATCGGTGTGTCGCCGATCTTCAAGATGGTTTTGTCCGACCCGGCATCCCGAAGGGCGTCCATGACTATCGGCTGGTCTGTAATGCGGATCTCCTCGCCGCGAGGGTACGACGACAACGCGTCATCGAGCGTGAACGTGTAGGTCAGTGGCTCGTCGCTTCTGAGGTCGGTGAGGATCTGTCGCCACAGACTCACGCCATCTTCGGCGACCACGCGGATTCTACCGGTCGTCCCCGACGGGATAATCTGGTAGCCACTCGACTCGCTGCCAGTCTCGAATGAGCCGACCTGAGAGCCGTTGATCTCGACGTAGTATTTGCTCCCGGTTGGGAGATACTGTTCGACGCGATCCTCGATGCTGATCCGAAAACTCCGCGGGTTCTCTGCTACTTCGAAGGTGGCGACGTGGCGGGTCGAATCGAGCGCGTCGTCACCGTCTTCGTCGTCGGTTTGTGCGGCGGCCGTCTCAGCCCCCGCTCCGGCGGCGAGCATGGCTGTCGTCGCGCCGGTCGCCAACAGCACGTCGCGCCGTGTGACCGGGCTTTAGCCGTCGGTGTCGTCGTCGACCGCCCCAATCGCCACCAGCGGCAGCGACAGGGTGGCCGCGCCCGTCGACGGTTGTTGTGGGATGCCCGACAGCGTATCCAAAAACGGCCAGACGGATTCTTCGTCGAGTACTTCGAAGGTGAACTCGGAGATGATCACCCGCGAGGACGACCACGGCGTGATCTGGAGCGGGCCGATTGAAAACGACCCACCCCCAGTGCGGATGCTCGGCGGGTCGGCAGTTTGCAGGGCGACATTCCCGCCGTTGTCGCCCGTGTGGTGGTCGATCATCGTTCCATCTGGCGTCTCGTATTCGACTACTTTCATGTCATTAATCTTCTACCCGGAGGTCGTCTGAATCGCGTGCGCCACCGAGACCGAGTGTGATCCACAGCGGCGCGAGTTGTTTGTCTACAGTGCCGTCGGCCCACCACGTATCCCGGTCGTTGTACATGACGAACGGATTCTCGATGGCGGGCGCGTGTGAGTTCGCATAAAAGCCGTTGTCGACCCATGGGTCTCTGGCTTCGAGCCAGTTTTCGAGGTCGACAGTCGATTCCAGCAGGGTCGCAGTTGACTCGTCGGCGGGCGGTGGGACCGACTTGTAGTGGTGCCACGGGTCGACGACGTTGAGATGGACGTGCGAGCGCGTGCCTGCGAGTCGGTCCTCGGTCCACAGCGCGTCGTCGAAGGGGATATCGAGTGCATAGTGATGATAGCCCGTGACGACAGCCTTGTCGGGTGTGCCCTCAGGGTCGACGAAAATGTACGAGGGTTCGTGGTCTCTAAAATGACTGTCAGGACCGCCAAACGACAGCAGGCTACTGAGAGTCCCGAGTGAGTCTGTTGCCGAGTTTTGGAAATTATAGCGTAGCCAATAGGCGTACACATCTACATCCCACTCGCTGGATTCGGCTTTGAACCCGTAGAGGTCGACCATCTTCCGGCGAGCATCCCGCGAGGTCTCGAATTTGGGTTGGTAGGCTTCGAGTTCTGTTTGATCGAACGACAGCGTGACGTGATCAGGTTTGTACTCCCACTCAGCGGTGTCGACCTGTGCTGTAGCCGAACCCGAAAGGAGTGTCGACAGACCGACCGTTGTGGCTGCTGTTGCTCCGAGGAACTGTCTGCGTGTTGGTTGCATGAATGGATCACCTACTGTAGAAACCGCACCAGAAAGCCGCCCTGCTGTCTCGACAGTCCGCGGTAGGCCTCGTTCCGAGAGAAGGCCTCGTCGGTCATCTCGTCTGTCTGGTCGCCCGTCTCGGTTTCGGTGATCGCGGCATCGGCGTCGACCATCCCCGCGCCGACCTCGGTGCTTCCCGCCCGAGGGATGGGCCGGGCGTGCGTGCGGAGGCGCGAACGTACGTCTTCGTACTCGCCACGGAGCGAGCTGTCCGAGGCCAACAGCAGGCCGACGACGCCCGCGACGAGTGGGGCAGCCATCGAGGTGCCCGAGAGCGTGCGGATGGTCGTCGAGCCGTTGGTCTGGCCGACCTTCGCGCGGATCTTCATACCCGGTGCGGCGACCGCTGGTTCTGCACCGTTGGTCGCACCCTCCGAGAGATCAGTGGTGCCGGGATGCGGGCCGATATTCGAGAAGTACGCACTCAGGGCGTCTTCTGCGGGTTGGCCCGTGGTCGCCCCAACGCCGATGGCCTGCTCGCTCGATGCTGGTGTGGCGACCCACCGCGTTCCCTGTCGGTCGTTGCCTGCGGCCGCGACTGGGATTGCGCCTTGTTCGACGGCGTATTCGAGCGCGGCGGCAATGTCGGTGCCGTACTGTGGCGAGCCGAGCGACATGCAGATTACGTCGACGTCCTGTTCGGCGGCATAGCGAATCCCGTTGGCAATGTCGACCATCGTCCCGCCACCGTCTTTGTTGAGGGCTTTGACCACCAACAGATTCGCCGCGGGCATGAGGCCCTGATAGTCGCTGTCGGTTGGATTACCGAGGATTTGCGAAGCCACGAACGACCCGTGTCCGTTCCCGTCTTCGATAGCGTCGAGTCCGTCGTCGACCACCGTCTCGTCGGTGATCATGGACTTCGATTCGGCCAGTAAGCGTGGCGAGTAATCGTCGCCCTCGGCTCTGTCGCCGAGTATGTCGCCGCCTGCTGCGTTGAACCCCGTGTCGACCACCGCGACCGTGACAGTCGACGTATCGAGCGACTCAACGGCCTCGGTGTCGGCATTGAGGATCTGCCGTACTTGGGCGGGCGTGACCTCCTCGGCATCGGTGTCGGTCGCAAGGCCAGTCGTCGAAGGTAACTCCGAGAGCGTGCCGACCAACCGACGCTGGAAGCTCGTGAGACCAAGGCCGCTATTCTCGACTCTGGTATCGAGGTTGGCGACCGGCTTGACGTGCGAGACTTCGATGTTGATGTCGACCTGTTCGATCCAATCCTTGCGCGCGAGCGAGCGGATCGTGCCGGGCGAAGCAATGATGGTCGCCGCGCGGCTGGGCTGGTGTTCGGCCAGCAGTTTCCGGTCCTCGGAGTCGGTAAGCCACGTTTCGAGTGAGTCACGTTTGCCCTCGCTGTAGACCACCGGCCACGACGGATTGCGGTCGGTGCCGTGCTCGATGGCGAGATCGGTGGCTGTGCCGCCGCCGAAGGCGTCGTAGGTCGTCGCCAACTCGCTCATTGCCGCCGGGTCGCTCAGTCCGAACGGCAGTGAGACCGAGGCCAGTGGTGTGAGCGCGGCGACCATGCCGGTTCCGGCTCCGGCGAGGAATCGTCGACGGGTCGGTGCGTCTTCGCTATCGTCGTCGCGTGTGTGCGTGTGGTCTGTCATGGGTGGGCCTCCATCGTCGCACCGCCAGCCGCTTGGATCGTCCCGCCGAGACTCGTCGACAACAGCGAGTCGAAGTCGACTGGGCTGCTGACTCGAACGCGGTGGATGATCGACTCGACGATGCCGGGGTCATTGGTCCGCGAAATCGAGACTACGCCGTCGGCGTCGGTGTAGGAATTGATCAGGTGTCGGTCGCCGTCGTCGCGTTCGGTCACGTCGCCATATCGGGTCTCGCCCTCTATGGTGATCGGCTGGTTGTCGTTACGGTAGACGATGGCCTCCTCGGTGTCGAAGCGCGTGTCGTGGACGGTCACACCCATGTGTTCGCGGATTTGGGTTTCGGAGGTGCCACGCAAGACCGACAGTGCGAGTGCGGTCTCGTCGCCACTCTGGACCTCGTTGGGATGGATGTGGATCTCATCGGGTGCTTGGGCGTCTCCGGGGATCGTCGCCGAGAGTTCGAGATCGTTGCCATTGTTGGTCTGATCGAGGTCGACACTTCGGAACCCATCGGCGGCAATCGCGAACGGCCCGCTAGTATCGCGGGTCATGCGGATCGTCGGCGGCAGCGACGGACTCTGGTCGCCCGCCCGGAGCCTGATTTGTTTCTGGAACTGGTCGCCCGCGCGACTCTCGTAATTCATTCTGATTCTATAGTTGCCGGAGCCTTGGGTCAGGAAGCGCGCCTGTTCGCCCGTGCGCCGGACTTCCAGTAGGTTGCCGTCGGGGTCGTACACGTCGACGGAGTCGAGTTCGCCGTAGGTGTCGTCGCCCGGCCGCAGTTGGACCGAGACCCACTGTTCGGGACCGGGTTGGATGGTCGACACGTCTACCGAGTCGATCTCGGGGATATCGCCACCGAAGGCCGGGTTCGTGACCGACACGCGTTGTTCGTTGCGTCCCTCGTCGTTTGCGGTGCGGACCACCACGTCGCCGAGCGCGCGGCCGTCGGCGTTTTCTTCGAGCGGGTACTCTCGGATTTGGACGGTCTGGGTGCCGACGAGCGACGAGTCGACCGACAGGTACTCGTCGTCGATCACGTCGACTGAGCCGTCGCCCCATTCGATCTCTGCGGAGATGTCCTGTGGGTCGACACCCGAGGGGATGGGGATGTCGAGGTCGAGCAGGCCATTCGAGATATCAGGGTCGTCGGGTTCGGGCGCGCTGATTCGGTCGGCTGCGTTGAGCGCGCGGTTTGCGGCGTTGAGTTCGTCGTACAGGACTTCGGGCTCCATGCCGTCGATTTGCTCGCGCGTTGGAGGCTCGTCGTACCGTGACTCAGAGAGGTACGCATCTCGGATGTCCTCGGAGCCGCCGACCGTCCGCAGGACGTTTTCGAGGCGGTCGCGGATCGGATCGAGGCTCGGTTCTTGCGGTGGGTCTGGGAGGGCCGCTTGGCCGAGTGCGAGGTTTGCGGCGTTGACCTCGCTGTTGAGTTCGCTTCGCGAGAGTTCCGCGAGTTGCGAGCGCGTTGGGATCGCGTCGAACTGGGAGTTACTGAGGTACTCCGAGACCACGTTGTTGTTTTCGACCGTCTCGATCAGGTCCAACATGGTCTCAACCAACTGTTCGGTGTCAATGGGGTCTGTCGAGACGCCTGCGATTGCTTCGGTCGCATACCGGATTTCCTCGCGGACCTCTTGTCGACTGAGATCGCGTACGTCGTCGTTGTCGGGGAGCGAGGAGAACTGGGAGTTTTCGAGGTAGGCGTCGATCTTGGATTGATCGAGGTCGTCGAGATCATTTATGAGATCGATGAGGTACTGTTCGAGCTGCGAGAGTGCGTCTTCGACTTCGTCGACGACCTCCTCGGGCGTTTCGGGTATGGTGGCTTCATCGGCGACTGCACAGATTTCCTCGCCCAAGATGCTAGGGTCGCAGGTTTTCAGCATGTTCTCGTTGAGGCGGTAGACCTCAACGGTGACGCGGCCGGGGACGCTCGTTTGTTGGGGTTTGCGCGAGAACGCCACGCGCGTATCGAAGTCCTGTTCGTGGTCGATTTGGTTTTTGACCTGTGTTACAATGTCTGTCTCTGAGTCTAGGTCCGTCGTGAATCGGTGTTTGGCAGCTTGGATCGCTACGCGATTGACGCCCTCGTCGACATTGATTGCGAACTCACCTTCCGAGTCAGTGGTCGTCGTGTAGCGTTTGATCACGCCGTCGTCGGTTAGCTCTTGGACTTCTTTGACGTTCGATGGAAGCCGGTCGAGCCCGTCTTCGATGTCGTTTTGGATCAGTTCGAGGAGGCTATCGAGTGTGCCGTCGGGCGTGATGGCAATCGGGTAGCCCGCCGACGAGCCTTCGACTGATATTCGATAGAAGCCCTCTGCCAGCCCATTTACTTCGGCTTTGCCGGGTTGGGTTGGTCCGGGTGCGAAATACGTGTCGTCCTCGCTCGTTTCGTAGGTTTGGGTTGAGCCAACGGCGTTTCCGGCGGCGTCGATCTTGGTTATCGTGACTGTTTCGCCGCCTTCGGGTCTGCCGGGCCACGTATTGTAGATCGAGTTTACACTGTCGCCGACCCCGCCTGCCGATGGGTCCCACGCCGAGACGACGAACGGCTCGTTTGCACGGTGTCTGAGTTTCGGTGTCTCAACGTTGACGCCTTCGGTCCAGCCGGTGAGTCCCCAGTCCTCGCGGTCGTGTATTAGTGGGTAGGTGCCAGAGACATCTGACGTGAACGGATCGAAATCGAGGTTGGCATCGAAGCCCGGTGGTTCGGCGTTCGAGGCGTCTTCGAGGATGTCTTGGGCGGTGACGCCATTCGGGAGGTTGGCTGTTTGGACGCCGTATGCTTCGACGCTTGTGCCTGCCTGTGCGAGGCCGTCTTGGTCGACTACTTTGCCGGTGATGTCCCCGTCGCCAGTAGGTTCTATATTCTCTGCAATTTCTTTGTCTACGGTCCCAAGAGAAATATCGTCAACATTTATATCTGTGTTACCTGAGCTACCTGATCGGGTTTTAATATTGAAATTTTGAAAAGTATTGCCGATATCATCTGACCCCAAAAGCATATCTCCTTTAGTTAATCCTTCTTCATATTCCGTTTGACTTGCGTAAGGATAATCTGTTATTTCCTTGCCATTAACATAGAGTTTTACTCTATACAAATCATAAGATTCACCTTCAACCTCTTGGTCCAAATATCTGACACCTTCAATGGTATGATATTCACCTTTTTCTAGATTTGTGCCGAAATAAACACCCATAAACTCAATAAAATTTAGATCATCTCTATAATCAAAGTGGATATTATATCTGCCATCTGTTGTATATTCACCATCCAACTGGATATTATTGTCAACCTTTGGTTTTAGATCAACAGAAAAATAGAGTGCCTTTGAATCATCATCCGGAACAGAGTAAGATACACTTTTTGACAACTCTGCACGGTTACTATCATCAACATTTTCAGCAAACATGTTGAGAGCATATTCACCTTCAGTGGCATCTGAAGTTATTGACGCCTCTTCGCCATTATTTAAAATTTTCTGATATCCACTTAAACTTCCACTTTCAAATCCTTCACTGAAATGTGTTTCATTTGTGTCTATAAGTTGTTCCGCACGCACTATCCCCTCATTTTCGCCATTTGGCAACGGCATACTCACCAGCGCCAGCGTTCCAGTGACGATCAAGGCGGCCATCGCCACGGCTCGCCACTGCTTGCTAT
>Ga0306874_100785_pt1 | contig 8117 bp, 15 predicted proteins | sample AntCluMetagen315_FD_190406 | JGI IMG/M metagenome (GOLD analysis project Ga0306874, IMG submission 190406) | Saline lake microbial communities from Club lake, Antarctica - Metagenome #315 (v2) (version 2) | ecosystem: Environmental > Aquatic > Non-marine Saline and Alkaline > Saline | place...
GTCGGGGGGGTCGCCCTCCCCGTCCGGCACGCCGGACGATGGTATATTGGCGGTGCGTTCCGCGCTCCGAACACTCTGTTTCCACTCAGAGAGCCGGTCGTCGCGGGTGAGTTCATCCAGCCGTGTGAGGGCGTCTTCGGCGTCATCCAGCGCCTCGTTGAACTCACCCGCCCATTCTTCGATGGTGTCCTCGCTATCGGTAATGTCCGTGTCCCCGATGGCTTTACGGACGGCGGCGTCGGCTTCCTCCTGCCATTCTTCGATGGCGTTCTCGTTACGCTCGCCGAGGCTGTCGTCGGTGAGCGGATCGGCCCCCTCGCGGACGATTTGTTTGAAGTTGTCGAGGTTCGCTTCGAGCGCGTTGAGTTCGACCTCGCCCTTGTCTCGCTTGTCGAAGTTGAGCGGGAGGTCGAACTCCTCAATTTGGCGTTCGGTGATAGCGAGTCTGTCGAGAATGGCCCGGTGGTCGAGTTTTCCTTCTTGTTTGAGCCATTCGAGTTTCCCAGCCATTGCGGCGGGCATATCGTCGCCACTCGGGTCGTAATCCGCGAGATACAGAACGACGGCGGGTTTTTCGGCGGCGTTCGCTCGCCGGGCGAAGTCATTGGCGACGGTGTACGAGAGGTGCCCTTCGCCCTCGACCACTGTATTGACGCTCTGTGACCGTAGTACGCGCTTAATCTCGTCCGGTAGCGTCTTTTCCGACCACACTTCGACGTGAAACGGTTGCTGACTCGGGCGGTCGAATGAGGGTTTCGCCCCCGACCAGTTTTCGACGGCGTGCTCGACATACCCCTCGTCGCCGAACTTCACAGACGCACGGTCGTCAACCGTCGGTACGTTCGGAACCCGAACGCCGTTTTCGAATGAAGGGGAGAGGGTCGGAGTTCCGGTATCGTGCTCGCCGTACCGAGTGACCGCCTTTTCGGTGTTCTTCTCGTCGGTGATCCCACCGAGCGGTACGTAACCGAGAACGCGCGCCACCACAGCGGCGTCGGCGAGATAATTGAAACAGGTCTTTTCGTTCTTGTAGGCGTCCCATGAACAACTGCCGGGGGGCGCAACCGCCTCGTCGAGCGAGACGGCAAAGTAATGCACACCGCGGATGTGGATCGTCTCCTCGACCCGTCCGGCGACCGACTGTCGCCAGAGGTCGGCGAACCACTCGGCTTTCGCGTGGTGGCCGTCCGTTCCCATCCAGAACGGGTCGCGGTTGCGTGAGAGCAGCCGCACGTCGGACGTGCTCACATCGTAAACGTCGGCGAGTCGGCGAAGCCAGTCGCGGAACCCTTCACCGTCGCGCGGCCCTCGGTCAACGGCGTCGGCAGTGTCCGACACGCCGGACGGTGTTGATGTGCCGCTCATGCTTCGATCTCCCGATCGCCGGCGTCGGCGTCATGCGGAGCGGGTCGCCCCTCGCACGAGTCGAGGACGGCCTCGGCGACGGCCCTCTCCTCGCCGGCCTGGTCGGGGTCTATCAGGAACCGACCGAGCACCTCCGGCAGTGTCGCGCCGGGGTTGCGATCGGCGTACTGCTCGACCCGCTCGGCGAGCCGCTCGCGGGCGACCACGCTCATGAATCCACCTCGCGGAGTCTCTCGGTCGGAAAATCGTACACTTTGACACCGTGGTCGTCGCACAGCCCGGCGAGCGCCGCGGGATCGGCGTGACGCCACTCCGGGTCGGCGTCGTCGAGCTCCCCGGCGAACGCGACCGTCGCCACGCCCCCGCTCGCGCCGTAGTCGGGATTGAGGTCGGCGACCGTCGGCTCCCCGTCGAGTGCGTCGAGCGTGTGGGCGTAGGCCGGCTCGTCCGGCTGGTCGACCACGACCGCGGGGTTCGGCTCGTCGGCGTCGCGATCGACGACGTGCGCGCCGATAGGGGCGCGCTCGCCGCCGTCGGTGAGGAGTCGGTTCGTGGGGTCGTGTTCGTGTTCGTCGTGGTGGCTGGTTGATTTCATCGTGCCACCGTGGTCGTTGTGTCGTGCATTTTCGTCGCTCTCGAAGCCCGAGAACCCGATCCGGCGACGAACGGCAGCGGCGCTGCTCGAAGGGAAAGCGCTTATATCGTTCGTCGCAGAAGGAACAGACGCTCTAATTCCCGTTCCTCCCGTCGGTGAGTCCCTGACTTTGCTGTATCCGCGCCCCCCGGATGTAATATCCTGTCGGTCAACTGGATACGGACAGTCGAGCGCCGCGTACACCTCTCGCGCGGAGTAGTGCGGCTCGACGGTTCGGAGGTCGGTGCGTCGGGTCGTGTCGCTATCGGTGGAAGTGTCTCGTCGGTTCAAGTGTCGAAGGTCGCCGCGTCAGGCCGCGACGGAGCCATTGACGCACACAAAACACCGACGAATGGCAACAGTATCACCGCGGTGGTAAACCTAATACCCACGGGGTAATTAGAAGCCATTACAGGACCACCCCTGTGCCGCGTCCGGCTGTCGGCGCACACCACGCGTCCGTCTGGCCGGCGCGGCGTGAAGGTGTGTGCCTGTGTGCGAATCCCGAAAGAACGACGACGGTAATGCTCCTACACATTGGGCCGTCGTCGTTTTTCGTGCTATACGTGTCGTCATGGATTGATGTGAGTTACATCTTTGACGTTTGCGCGCCCGTCACATAACGGTAGGTAGACCGGGGTGGAAGTACCCGACCCCGCCGTGAAACCCGCCGACAGCGGCCGAACATCTACGCGAAGCGGAAGGGGGTTTTCCGGTGGGGAACCCCCCGTATTTTCAACCGGCGGGTGGTCCTGGCTCACGGTTTTTGTGGATCGTACTGCTCAACCATTTTGCGAAGCAGGTCGTCGTACGACTCCCCACCTCGCTTTTTCGCCTTCACACGGTCGCGCGTATCGAACTCGACCGGGAGACGCGCTTTGGTATGTTGGGCCATGACTGTTCAATTGACGGTTGTTCACGAAGGTACATAAAAGGTGCGCGTTCGACCGTGCCAGAAATCTGGTATATTACCGTGAATCAGGCGATAACGTGTGAACATCATACCGGCCAGTGGGATGCCACACTTGCTAATATAGCAAGATGGCAGTGTGGCTTTTCGCACTGACTAAGTTAGCAACTTAGTGACTTAAAAATACAACACCGAAAGTGATACAACCACATTTACTCGTGGCCTGTCGCCACTCGGCGATCGCACACACCGAAACGTATCGGCGGTCTCACGCGGCGGGATCACACCCAGGCGTCCGCGTTGCGCGCCCCGCCGCCGGCCCATGGGGTTCGTTTGTGGAAGCACTTCCAGCACCCGACGGCCTTCGCGAGCGCCGGAGGCATCCGCCAGGCGTCTGACGTAGCTTCTTATCACCGGCGGCTCACCACCGCGGTGAGGAACCTCACCGTGCCACGACTCAGTATCACGATCCCGCCGGAACTCGACGACCGTCTCGCGGAGCTATCGGGTGAGAGCGGCCCGTATGAGTCGAAAGCGGACGCGGTGAGAGAGCTCACCAGGTCCGGTGAGCGACTACCGGAGGTCGAACGCGAGCGCGACGCGCTGCGCGATCAACTCGCCGCAACGAACGCCCGCGCGGATGACGTCGGCGAGCTCGTCGAGTACGTCGAGGAGGAGCGTCGGATTCAGCGCCGTCGCGAGGAACGCGAACGAGAGCGCGAGAGCGCTCCCGTGTGGCGGCGTGCGGCGTGGTGGGTGTTCGGACGGTCGTGACGGGTCGGCGGCGGTGAGCGTGCTGCTCGTCGGCCTGTGTGTCGCCGCGGCCCGTGCGAGGAGGTGGTTCTTCCATGAGGTCTCCGCTGCTATGGGGTCGCGGGAGCACAAGGGTCCGGGTCGAACCGTCTTGCATCCAAGCCGCATCGATGCCGACAGTTTGGTCGCGGGAGCACAAGGGTCCGGGTCGAACCCTCCTGGATCGACCATCGAGAGGCGACGAGACGGCCGTCTGTGCGGTGTACGTTCTGGCGACCGGCGAAAGGACCGACTAGTCGGCGACCGATCGAGGAGTTCGCGATCCTCCTCGATGACCTCCGCAACGATCTCGTCCCACTCCTCGCCGTGGCTCTCCGCCACCTGGTCGATGATCGCCCGCTCGTCGGCGGTACGGTCCGGGTGGGCGTCGGTCACGCTCAAATCCATCCGTCGGCACCGTCTTGTTGGGTTGGATAGTCGCCGTTCTCTTCGACCACCATTTCATCCACAATTCTCGCCGTCAGCGGACTGTGCTCCTCGCGGAGGTGTTCGACGTACTCCGCTTTCGAGACGGCGATGAACTTGGTGTCACAGCCGTCAATTCCACAGACCGCACGGTAGGTCCCGGTCATCGGGCTTTGCACCCGTCACCTTCGTGTTCGGCGGCGACATGGCGATCGAGCGCGTCGCCGCGAAGATACGACTCACCGCAGTGCGAACACATCCAGTAGTCGGCGAGTGACGCACCACTGAGACCGTCGCGGCGGTCGGCGTCGGTCATCGGTTGCGATCCACCCACCGACAGAACGCGTCGAAGTCCTCGCCGCCGGCCTGCTCCATGATGTCCCGAAGGGTGCCGATCGAGACCGAATCGTGGCGAGGGACCGTGACGTACCGATTGTCGGTGTCGTGATCCGGCGGCGCGGTCCACTTCATCCTCACATGATCGCCACGCTGTCGCTCGATTGAGAAACCGCCTTTGTTCCCGAGAACCTTCACTACCTCGTCGCCGGAGAAATCCCGCGTGACCATGCAGGGGCTACCGGAGGACCTCGGGAAGTTCGCCCCCGCCCTCGCGACGACGGCGGTTGTCCTCCGGGTCGATCCCCAGCTCGCGAAGCTCCCCGTCGGTCGGTGGGTGGCCGGTCTCGCCCTTATGGAGAGCGACCGCTTCGTCGAGGTTTTCGAGCGCCCGCTGTCGCGTACGCCCCTGCGAAGTGACGCCGTGTTCGCCGACGCTCTCGTCTGTTGCGACCCACCACTCGTCTTCCTCAGTGAGCGTGATACGGCGCTGTTCGGCGCTCATGCGCTCTCACCGTCAGTGAGCATCCACACCAGCGACGCGCCCACTTTTTTACTCCGGACTTTACCTTCGTCTTCGAGACGGCGAAGCCGGTAGTCGGCGTTCTGTCGGGCAAACCCCACCGAGTCGGCGACTTCACTCGTCGCCGCTGGTTCGTTCGCTTCCACCGCGGCGAGAATATCCGCCTCGTCGTACTTCGCGGCGAATCGCCCGGTGTTGTCTCGGGTGTCGTACGGCGCGTCCCCGCTCATGCTCTTGTATCAGACACACACCTACTTATCCCTTTGCCATACGACACACCGATAGGTTTAATACCCTGTGCCGCGTAGCATAGGACAGAGACACACCGGCTCCTCGGGGCGTCGCGGTCGAAGGAACGCCCGGGTGATGGAACACCCGAGCCGGGTTGTCTCGGTGAGAGAACCCATGTCGAAGAACGCAACCAGCGGACAAGAAGCCAGCGAATCAGTCGACGAACAGCGCGCGCAGTGGGAACGCATGAGCATGACCGTGCTCGGCGGCGACGGTGGCGGGTACGTCAACGTGCGAAACGACAGTCACGGCGACGACGCCGGCGCTCACATCTATTCGGTGCGCGTCGAGGCCGGCTCGGCGACCGGCTGCTCATGTCCTCACGCGACCCACCGCGGCGCTCACTGCAAACATCAGGTGGCGGTCGAGGATCGCCCGCTCGTCGTGTCGAGTGCGGCCGCGGCCGGCGCGTCCGACGCACCCGTGGCGACCGACGGCGGCCGCGAGCCGGACCACCGCTGCGAGGAGTGCGGCCACGAGTATCACCGCGAGAGCGAGGGCGCGACGTGTCCCGAGTGCGGCGGCGACGGCCGGCCGCTGCGGTCGGAAGCGCCCGACATGGGCGGCGGCCCGACCTCGGGAGTCGACGAGTTGTGAGCCGGAACGACACCGACGACCTCGACCCGATTCTCGTCGCCGACGGCGGCGTTCGGTGCGAATACTGCTCGACCGTGTTCGACGCCGGCGACGCCCCCACGACGGCGATCCCGTCGACGACGCTCCTCCGGTGTCCCGCGTGCGATCGGTGGACGGCGGAGGATTAGCCCTCTCCCGTTCCCGGATCGGCGCGTTCGTCGGGCGGTGGACGGCGACGCGACCGCCGCCGGCCGGCGGCGCGCCACGGAGAACGATCGAACTATGCCAGCGAACCAGAACGCGGTGCTCGACGCGCTCGTCAGATACGGCCTGATTCACTACGAGGACGCGCTCGACCTGCGCGACCGCGACCCCGTAGCCAGCGCGAGCGTCTGACGTAGATTCATACCGACGGGGTGAGTCGCTCCGCGCGGTGTGCGAACCGTTCCGACGAACGTCGTGGTTTACTACAAACTCCGACGTTCGACCCACCGATCGCCGATTGAGTATATAGTCCCATGTCCACCGAGACACCCACTTCACGCAATCACGACGTTCGCGAGCAGCACCGAGAGACGACCACCGACGACGGCGGTGACTCACCGAGAGCGCGCACCTGGTTGAAGCCCGCGCAGGTCGAGCAGTTGCGCGACGCCTGTCTTACCGACGCCGTTCCGACCTACCTCCAGGATCGGAATGAGGTGCTCGTCGCGCTGTTGTACGACGCGGGCCTCCGGGCCGCCGAGGCGTGCGGTCTCGACGTCGACCACCTCGACCTCGACGCCGGAACAATCTACCTGCCGAGTGGGATTCAAAAAGGCGACCCGCCACCCGCGACCCTCGCGCTCGACGCCGGAACGGTTCGCTTACTCAGGCGCTACCTGCGCGATCGGTGGAAGGACACCCCGGCGCTGTTCCCGAGTCGGTCGAGCGATCGGCTCTCGACCCGTTCGTTACAGCGGGCGATCGGGACGCTCGCGACCGCCGCAGCGATCGAGCCCCACCGCGCCGGCGGCGGAACCGGCGATCCCGGCGACGTGACGCCGCACACGCTTCGCCACTCGGTTGCCTACCGGATCATCCAGGTCGACGGCCGACGGCTCGAAGACGTTCAACTCCGGCTACGCCACGCGAACCGTCAGACGACCGATCAAATATACAGCCACCTCGTCCCCCGATGAGCGACACTATCGCCCTCGACGAGCCCCAACGTGTTGCCGTTCAGCACGAGGTATTCGACGACGGCGAAGGTGACAGCGTCGAGGTCGGTCAGTGGGTCGAGCAGCGAGACACTGTCCTGGCGACGCACGTCCGTTACGGCGACGGCGTCGTCGCCTTCGAGAACCGCGAGAGCGACGATTGTCTCCTCGTGAGTACGGAGAACTTCATTAGCGCGTGGACCGAGGGCGCGACGGAGTGAGCAGTGATCTCGATACCGACGGCGAGCGGTACTGGCTGCCGAAAGCAGTGTAGATCAGAGCGACTCGCAGGCCACTCCGTCGTCGTTACCGTCGAGACCGGACGGGTCCTCGTCAGGGTTGTTGTTCTCGAAGTAGCGCTGAGCCTGTTCTTGAGAGTCGAAGTCCCCACAGTCGTAGGGATCGCTCGCACCGCCGCTGGGTGGTGGAAGATCCCCGCTGCCACCGTCACTGCCGCCGCCGGACTCCGGCGTGGGCGTCGGCGTTGGGGTCGACTCGGCATCGAAGTCCCACAGGCCGACGTTGTTCGAGCGCGACCGTGACTCGGCGCTGTCGAACTGGCCTCGAAGGCTGAACGGGGAGTCGTACACCCGCGCGTAACCCTGTTCGAGCAACTGCTGGTTGAAGTTCTGATCGTCGGCGTAGATGTACGCGAGCAGGCGGCCGAAGCTCCCGCGGCGGTCACCCTCCGGATCGGTCACCACGCGGACTTCCTGGCCGTCGAGCTCGTCAGTCGCGAACTGGCTGGCACGCTCGCCCCAGTTGAAGAGGTGATCGCGGGCAGCCTGCGTCTCGGGGATGCCCTCGTACTCGTCGGGTGAGACGTCGCCGAGCGAGGTCTCGGGCGTGTCGACACCGATCAGGCGGACGGTGTCGGTCTCGCCATCCGCGAACTCAACCTCCATCGTATCGCCGTCGATGACGCGCGTGACCGTCGCCTGGCGGGCCTCGCCGCCGGAGATCCCCGACGGAACCGATGCTTCCGGTTCGGGCGTCGGTGTCGCGGTTGGTGTTGGTGTAGGAGTCGGCGTTGGAGTGGGTGTAGGCGTCGGTGTCGGTGTCGGT